>OLRX01000129.1_pt1 | contig 69735 bp, 57 predicted proteins | sample 1672991 | NCBI WGS metagenome assembly OLRX01 (sample SAMEA3136744, study PRJEB25190) | human gut metagenome | biome: human gut; feature: human-associated habitat; material: faeces | place: Austria | collected 2013
TGTCCTCGATCTTCTGCGTGGGCGTCCCCGGCGCAAAAAACCGGCTGATTTTTTCTTTTGGAATTTTGAACTGTTCTTTTTGATTGGGCTTTTCCTCCTTCATAATGGAAACAAGGGCGTCTTTGGCCAGCCGTTCCCCTCCAGTCTTGGCTTCGGACATCTGGCGCATTTTGATGGCCTGAGCATGGGACGGGGTGCAGTCCATCACGTCCATGATAGCGAACAAGTCGGCCTGTTCTTCTTTTCGCAGGTAGGACAGCTCCACCGCAGGGCGTAGGGCAATCTGAAGCATTTCCTGGTCTTTAAGCACCGAGTTATCTACCAGCTCCAGAATTTCCGGGATAAGGTGGGTAAGGCGGATATATTTGCGTATCTGCTCATGGCTTTCGCCAGACTGTTCCGCAAGTATCTGCCGGGAAGTTTTTCCGGCTAACTTCTGCAACGGTGTTGCAGAAGTTAAATCTGTACGTTCACCTTGCTGCCTTTTCATAGCGTCCAGCTTCATCTTGTAGGCAAACGCCTTTTCCGAGGGCAAAATCTGCTCCCGCTGCAAGTTGGAGTCCACCATGATAATCGTGGCTTCATCATCAGTGAGCTGCCGCACAATACAGGGGATTTCCGCAAGCCCCGCCAAATCCGCCGCCTTTTTCCTACGGTGTCCGGCCACCATCTCATAGCCGCCCTCCGGTTTGGGGCGCACCAGGGCAGGGACCAATACGCCGTACTGCTTCACGCTTTCCGTCATTTCCTGCATGGCTTCATCCATACGGACCTTAAAGGGGTGATTCGGAAAGTCGCTGATCTCCGCAGGCGAAAGATTGACAATCTTTTCAAGCCGCGCCTCGGCTCGTTCTTCCTCCGTGGAAAACAGGTCATCGACTGAGGGAAGATTGAAGTTTAGCCCGCTGCTTTTCGCCATCCGCCAGCACCTCCTTTGAAAAATCCGCGTAAGCCTGGGCCACCTTGCTCCCCTTGTCGTAGGCGTAAATGCTCTTGCCTGCGGCGCTGATTTCTGCGGCTTTGATGGCTACGGGAATCTCGGAACGATAAATTTTCAACACGCTCCCGTAACTCTGCCGCAGTGTATCCGCCGTCTGTCTGGCAAGGTTTGTGCGCCCATCCACCAGCGTGAGCAGCACCCCGTCCACCTTCAGGGCCGGGTTAATCCGTTTTTTTACCCTTGTGATGTTTTTGATAAGCTGGGTCATGCCTTTGGCGGGCAGATAGTGGGCCTGCACCGGGATAATCACGCTGTCCGCCGCAGCCAGGGCGTTGATCGTAATCATACCCAGGGACGGCATACAGTCGATGAGCACCACGTCGTAATTTTTCTTTGCTTCATTGACATAGGTGCGTAAAGTGATCTCCCGGCTCATGGCGTTGACAAGAGTGGCCTCCAAATCTGACAATTCAATATTGGCAGGCATGAGGTCTACGCCTTCGCTGTGGTGCAAAATACCCTCGTCTGCGGTAAAAGGCTCGTCGCGGATGATCTTTCCCATGACGGTAGCAAGCGTGGTCTGTAAGCTGTCCTGGTCTTGCCAGCCCAGGCAGGTGGTAAGGTCGCCCTGGGGGTCTGCGTCGATGAGCAGGACTTTTTTCCCCAGACGCGCCAGGCCAATGCCCAGGTTCACCGTCGTGGTGGTCTTGCCCGTGCCGCCTTTCTGGTTGGCCAGCGCGATCACGCGGCCATCCCTGGGGCGGCTTCTTTGTTCCGGCATTTTCATGTCCTCCTTCTTCATAGATTTAGCCGCCCGTTGGCAGGACGGACGGCTATGTACGCGGAAAATCCGAAAGATGGGCATGAAAAAAGCCGCTTACTCTCTGAAAAGAATAAGCGGCTCATCTGGCTGCGATATGTAATTTTACATCTTCTTTACCGGGGCGCACATCACTTTGAGCAGAAGTTCGTCCAGGCAGCCGGTGTCCCTGTTTTCCCGGAGCATGGCGTTGCGCAGGTGGTTGAGGCTTTGGATGACAATGCTGTTTTCCGTAGGGGTAAGAAATATCTTTAATTTCCGCTTTCTCATTTGGCACTCCTCCTTTGTGCTTCTATTATATATGTAAGGAAACAGTGCCGCAAATGTGCGATTTACAATCAGATAGAAGCTGACTGGCAAAGGTATGTATCCACATTTACCCTTAGCTTTTTCAGTGCGGCAAGGATTTTATCATACTCCTTACGGCGCGGAACGCGGATTTCTCTTTCCCATCCAGAATAAGACGTTTGGCCTATCCCAATCAACTCAGCCATTTGTATTTGAGTTAAGGAAAGATCCTGCCGTACCTTTTTCAAAAGAGAGAAATACGGGTAATCTACAAAGGCGGTATATTCGTCCAGAAGCCTGTTGCGGTCAATCCCCAGCACATTTGCAAGCGCCACCGCTGTACTGTACTTGATGGGATGCCGGTCATTCTCATACAGAACCAGTGTCGCGGGCACAATGCCCACCTTTTCCGCCAGTTCTCGTGTGGAAAGGCCCTGGAATGTCCGGTGATACTTCAAATATTGGCCCGGTGTGGTGCATTTTTCATCGGTTTTATAGTCAAAGGTCAAATGAATCATGATTTTGCCTTTGGAATAGAGGTAAATCCCTGTGTGATTGAGATTACTATCGGTAAAACTATGTTATAATGAAAAACAAGAAACTTTGCAGGCGGACTGTGCGCTGCCAAGATGAAGGAGTGTATCTGAGCATGGACTATCGTGCGAACGAGAAAAAATGGCAAAAGAAATGGGAGGAAGCAAAACTGTTTGAATACGACCCTTCCGCCCCGGGCAAGAAGTGGTATGTATTGGAGATGTTCTCTTATCCCTCGGCAGCCAAGCTCCATGTAGGGCACTGGTACAATTACGGCCCGGCAGATACCTATGCCAGATTTAAGCGCCAGCAGGGCTATAAGGTGTTTCATCCGATGGGCTTCGATGCGTTTGGGCTGCCGGCAGAAAACTATGCCATCAAAACAGGGGTGCATCCCAAGGATTCCACCTTTTCCAATATGGAAATTATGGAGCAGCAGCTGCGCGCCATCGGCGCCTCGTTTGACTGGACGCATACGGTAAAGACCTGCGTGCCGGAATATTATAAATGGACGCAGTGGCTGTTTTTGCAGCTGTACAAAAAAGGGCTGGCCTACCGCAAGGAAGCGCCTGTCAACTGGTGTCCCTCCTGTAATACCGTGCTTGCCAATGAACAGGTGAACGACGGCCTGTGCGAGCGGTGCGGCACCCAGGTGACGCGCCGAAACCTGACGCAGTGGTTCTTCAAGATCACAGAATATGCTGACGAGCTGCTGGAAGGGCTGAAGGATCTTGACTGGCCGGAGCGCATCAAGGCCATGCAGACGAACTGGATCGGCCGCTCTGAAGGGGCAGAGATTACTTTTGACATCGTGGGCGGCGGCTCGTTTACGGTGTTTACCACAAGGCCGGATACCCTATTTGGCAATACGTATTGCGTTATCGCGCCGGAGCATCCTATGGTGGATGAGATCACTACGCCGGAATGCAAGGCGGCGGTGGAGGCGTACCGTGAAGAGGCAAACAAGGCTTCGGATATCGACCGTCTGTCCTCTGTACGGGAAAAGACCGGTGTGTTCACCGGCGCCTATGCCATCAACCCCATCAACGGGCGCCAGGTGCCGATTTGGATCGCCGACTATGTATTGTATTCCTATGGCACGGGATGCGTGATGGCAGTGCCGGCACACGACGAGCGTGACTTTGTTTTTGCCACCAAATACGACCTGCCGATCATAGAGGTGATCAAACCCAAAGAGGGAGAGGCGCCCCTGCCGTATACGGGGCCGGGGGTATTGATCAATTCCGAATCCTTTGACGGCGTGGACAATGAAAAGGCGAAGAAAGCCATCGTCCAAGCGCTGGAAAAAACGCAGCATGGTGCACTAAAGGTGAATTACCGCATGCGCGATTGGCTAATTTCCCGCCAGCGGTATTGGGGCGCGCCCATCCCCATGATCCACTGCCCGCACTGCGGCGCTGTTCCTGTGCCGGAAGAGGATCTGCCGGTATTGCTGCCGTATGATGTGGACTTTACGCCGGATGGCACTTCGCCGCTGCTCAAACATGAGGGCTTTATGAATACCACCTGCCCGGTATGCGGCGCGCCCGCCAAGCGGGATGCAGATACCATGGATACCTTTGTCTGCTCGTCCTGGTACTATCTCAGGTACCCGGACTGCAATGATGCAGAGCAGGCGTTTGATAAAAAGATTGTGGATGAGATGCTGCCCGTAGACGTATACATCGGCGGCGCAGAGCATGCCTGCATGCACCTGCTGTATGCGCGCTTTTTCACCAAGGCGCTGCGCGATATGGGCCTGTTGGATTTTGACGAGCCGTTTATGCGCTTGGTCAACCAGGGGCTTATCCTGGGATCGGATGGCGAGAAGATGAGCAAATCCCGCGGCAATGTTGTGGCGCCGGATGATTATATCGAGGTGTATGGCTCGGATGTGTTCCGCATGTATTTGGAATTTGGCTTCAACTACATTGAAGGCGGCGCATGGAATGACGAGGGCATCAAGGCCATGGCCCGTTTCCTGGATCGCGTGGATCGGCTGGTGCAGCGCATTGTAGAGCAGAAAAAGCTGGCAAACCTTGCTGGCCATGTGTTTGGGCAGGAGCCGGCGCGCCAGGCGGACGGCGCGGCAGAGCAAGATCTGCGCTTTGTGCTGGCCAATACCATTCAGAAGGTAACAGAGGATCTGGAACGGATGTCCTTTAATACCGCCATTGCCAGGTTGATGGAGCTTGTCAATACCATGTATCGTTATCTGGATGCCGATGCGGAGAAAAATATGCCGCTGCTTGTGTATGCTGCGGAGACACTTTCTCTGCTCATGGCGCCGTTTGCTCCGCATTTTGCAGAGGAGCTGCATGCTGCGCTCGGCGGCGAGAAGGAATTTGTCATCCAGGAGCCTTGGCCGTCTTATAACAAAGAAGACCTGGAAAAAGATGTAATGGAGATCGCCGTGCAGGTCAATGGCAAGGTGCGCGCAAGGCTGGAAGTGTCCAAGTCTGCCGCCAAAGAAGAGGTGGAAAAGGCCGCGTTGGCGGATGCCAAGGTACAGGCGGCCATCGGAGAGCAGACGGTAGGAAAGGTCATCGTGATTCCCGGCAGGCTGGTCAACATCGTAGCAAAAGGCTAAAAAAAGCCCTCGCTTTGCAAGCGGGGGCTGTTCTTTTGGCATAGGTTGTGGAAATTGTGAAAAAGTTATGGATAAATTGTGGATTTTTATTGCTGCGTCAACTACTGGGTGCTATAATAGTATGGTAACACTTGTGGCTTTTGTGATGGGGAGACGTGTTCATGTACGATATGTATGATTATCATTTGCATTCCACCCATTCTGGGGATGGAAAGGTACCGGACATCGTGCAGGCCATGGCGGCCATTGAGCGCGGCGTGAAAGAAATCTGTTTTACGGACCATTTCGACGTGGATTTTCCCAATGCACCAACGATGGATTTCGAGGTGGATATTCCTACCTATCACGATGATATACAGTTTGTACGAGAACAGTTTTCCGATAAACTCTCGGTAAAATGGGGCATTGAGGTGGGTATGCAGCCGGATGAGCGTATCATGGCGGAGACCAATCGGCGGCTGGCCGGCTGGGAGTTTGATTATATGATCGCCTCTGTACACTGCAACCCTGGCAACGATTACCACCGCGCTTCCTCCTGGGAAGGGGTTACCAAGCAGGATGTATTGAAAACCTATATCGCACTGCTCAAATATGGCATCACGCATATGGATCGATACAGCTGTATCGGACATCTGACCTATTATTCCCGTTATACGCCGCAAAAGGATCGCATGATGACCTATCAGGATGCACCGGACGAGATCGACGATCTATTCAAACTCATCATCCAATCCGGCCACGGCATAGAAATCAACACCTCGGTATATGATACGCTGGGCTTCTTTTTGCCGGATTATGATATTGTCCGCCGGTATAAGGAGCTGGGAGGAGAGATCATTACCACGGGCTCGGATTCCCACAATGCTGTGCGCATTGCGGCAAACTTCCAGCCCGCCATGCAGATGATTCAGCGCGCTGGCTTTGACTACATCTGTTCGTTTGACAAAATGGAGCCAGTATTCCATAAGCTCTAAAAGCTCTAACTTTGTCACCCTTATCAAATCCCGCAGCACCCAATCTTGGGCTGCGGGATTTTTTTATTTTGCACAGCGCTTTAGGCGTACCATCCCCTTGCTTAGCTCCACCAGCAGCAGAGGGGCCAGAGAGAACAGCAGTGTGATGCCCCACTGCGCCAAAGAGAGCGTCGTCAGTTTGAAAAAGCTGCGGAGCGGCGGCAGGAAAACAATGGCGGCCAAAATGGCAGCGGATGTTGTCATCGCCCAGAACAGCGAACGGTTATGCGTCGAAGCGTGAAAGACTGACTCTACATTAGAGCGCTGGTTCAGCGAATGGAAAAGCTGGGAAATGGCCAAGACACAGAACGCCATCGTAACCCCCGCCGTATAGCCGGCCTGGCGCTGCCCGATAAGATATGCGGCCATGGTGCTGCCGGCAATGAATAGCCCGTGAAGGATCACACGGCGGATCAATCCGCGCTCAAACAGCGTACCGGATCTTACGGGCGGTTCGTGCATGATATTGGCGTCCGCAGGATCCACGCCTAGTGCAATGGCGGGCAAAGAATCGGTGGCCAGGTTGATCAACAGGATGTGAACAGCCAAAATCGGCGGTTCCCAATTCAATACCGTGGCAATGAAAAGCACCAGGATCTCTGCGATATTGCCGGCCAACAGAAATTGGATTACCTTTTGTATGTTGCGATATACACGCCTTCCTTCGCGGATGGCATACTCAATGGTGGTAAAGTTATCGTCCAATAGGATAACGTCGGCAGCATCCTTGGCCACATCCGTACCGCTTTGCCCCATGGCTACGCCGATATCCGCAGCTTTTAGTGCAGGAGAGTCGTTTACGCCATCCCCTGTCATGGCCGCCACTTCGCCGATCCGCTTGAGTGATTGGATGATGCGCAGCTTATCCGTTGGAGACACACGGGCAAACACCGTGGTGGTTTTTACCTTTTCATCCAGGGCTTCATCGGGCATGGCGTGCAGCTCGTTCCCCTCTATCACGGTATTGCCTTCACGGAAAATCCCAAGCTGCTTGGCAATGGCCATCGCCGTTATCTTATGATCTCCGGTGATCATAATGGTACGAATGCCGGCCCTGTGGCAGGTCTCCACCGCCGTAATGACTTCTTTGCGCGGCGGATCTATCATACCACAAGCACCGATGAAGGTCAGATCATACTCGATATTTTCGTCATCATCTTCTGGAACAGCCTGCATTTTTTTCATTGCAAATCCCAGAACGCGTAGAGCTTGCGAAGACATGTCATAGCATAGCTGCAGAATATTTTTCCGCTCCTGCTCGGTCATAGGCCGCGGCCCTTCCGCTGTCAGCATTTGTGTACAGAGCGGCAGCATTTCATCCACGGCGCCCTTGGTATAGGCATAGAAAGCGCCATTCTCCTCATGAACAGTGCTCATGCGTTTTCTATCGGAATCAAAGGGTTGTTCAAATACGCGCGGATAGGCCTTCTCATGTACAAGCTGGTCAATACCAAACGCATCGGCCAAATAAATCAGCGCTCCTTCGGTGGGATCGCCCAATATTTTGCCAGGATGGTCCGGGTCCAGTGAGGCATTGTTGCAAAGCGCCGCGGCATGTACCAAGGTGCGATAGGCCGGGGTACCAGAAAGAGCGGCTTTTGCGGCGGGAAGAGCCTTGTGTACAGCAAAATCCTCCGCCACGGCAAGTTGGGTCACGGTCATTTTGTTTTGCGTCAGCGTTCCTGTTTTATCGCAGCAAATGACGGAAGCGCTGCCCAGGGTCTCCACGGCTGGCAGCTTGCGCACCAGTGCTTGGCGCTTTGCCATGCGTTGTACGCCCAGCGCCATGACAATGGTGGCGGTGGCCGGCAGCCCTTCTGGGATGATAGAAATGGCCAATGAAACAGCTGTCATCAGCAGCGGCACCAGCGGGCGTCCATATAGCATCCCAATGATAAAGATCAGCACACAAACGACCAAGCCGACAACGCTCAGCGTTTTGCCGACGGAGTTCAGCTTTCTCTTGAGCGGGGTATCCGTTTCATCCTGCGTATCCAAAGCGCCGGCGATCTGCCCTACCTCGGTGTGCATTCCTGTGCCAACGACGACGCCGGTACCGTTGCCGTACATAACAATGGAGGAGGTATAGGCCATATTCAGCCTGTCGCCCAAAGGAGCCTCTGCAGATACCAGCATTTCAGCGTCTTTTTCCACGGGAACGGATTCGCCTGTTAATGAAGCCTCTTGGATCTTCAGATTGGATGAGTCTATCAGCCGCATATCGGCGGGAACAATACTGCCGTCCTCCAAATATACGATGTCTCCAGGTACGAGTTCACTGGCTGGGACAATGCTTTCTTCCCCGTTGCGCAGCACACGTGCCTGCGGAGAACTGAGACTGCGCAAGGCAGCCAAGGCATCGGAGGCTTTTTTTTCCTGTACGACGCCAATGATAGCATTGACAATGACGATCGTTAGAATCACAATGGCTTCAATCCATTCATTGAGAAGCCCGGACAGCAGTGCGGCTCCCAAAAGGATTAGTACCATCACATCGGTAAGTTGCTCAAAAAACATCTTTCCTACGCTTTTGGGGGGAGATTGCCGCAATTCGTTTTTTCCATACTCTTTGAGTCTTTTGGCTGCCTCGGCATCGCTTAGCCCGTCTTCAGAAGTTTGATAGTCGCGGTACACTTCTTCTAACGGCATGGAATGCCAAGGCTGTTGTTTGTGATTTTCCATATCTGGAAAAGATCACTCCTTTCATAGTATATAGTTTTGGCTTTAGCCATGCTATGCATACACAAAAAGACATAGCCCCGACCTTTCCTTGGAAAAGCAGGCTATGCCTTGCATGCAACAAATATGGAATTTTGAATCATTTTTTGGGGTGGTGTCGCCTGTATCAGCGTCGTCCATCGAAAAAAATCGTGCTCCCTTCGCAAACCAGCAGGTTTGTAAGGCTTAGTATAATGGGAAGGGAAGCATTCTGTCAAGAATGAGGTCATAAAACAGAAAAACTGCGTAGCATCGTTTCAAAGATTTCGGGCGCCTGTGTATCCCCATAGGTCCAGTCTGCGGTAAAAATATAAGCGCCGCGCCGGCTATCAATCACACGCCAGGCTGCGCAGCGGTCCCCGGCCTCGGGCGCTTTTGGCGTCAGTGTACCGGCAAAAGGAATAGAACGAATCTGCTCTTTTTCCTGGGACAAGGCTGCTTCATCGGCCAGAGAAATTTCATACAGGGAAGGATCCAACCCTAAATAGGCAATCATCGCCTCCGCGTCGAACAGATCGAAATCAAAGGCTGTGGGCCGGATTAAAAGCACGGAAAAATTAGCGCTTTGTCCGGGAATATTCCAGCTGGCTACATAAGCGGCTTCCTCGCAGCTGTTGACATACGCTGCATCAAAGCCGTTTGGGTACATCTGGATGATCTCGGCGGAAAGCACAGTTGTCTGTTGGCTCCAGTCTGCCGGCACCTGCATGGTAAACCCGGCTTGGGGCTGTGTAAAGGTGATATAGGAGGGCTCTGCCGCTGTGCAGGCGCACAAGCATAGCGCAAAAAAGCAGCAGAAGACGCACAAGATTTTTTTGCAATGCATGGCAATCCTCTCTTTCCACCTCCTAGTAAAGCAGACAATCGACAAAAAAGCAAACGGGCATAAAGGAAAAAGGCGCTTATAGCGCCTTTTTGTTTATCTGGCGGCCTTGGACGCCAACGCGGTCAATTGCTGTAAAAATTGGAATGTATCCAACCCGGAAACCCTTTGCAGGCTGGCACCCAGCTCCACCAGCGCCTGATCCAATTCCTGTGCGCGCTGGTTTTGTGGCTTGCGCCCTGCCTTGCTGATGCGGGGTTCGTGGTAGGGGTCGTAAGCTGGTTTGCCAGCGGCGCGCAGCGCCTGGATGGTTTGTTCTACCAAAGGCCGATTGTTTTTCAAAAGGCTGCGGTATTTATTTTGATACCGCAGCATAGCCTTACGATCGCCCTGGCCCAGCTTCAGCGTGATGCTGCGTACGCTCATCCCTTGGGCTTGCAGCGTAAGCACCTGCTCTAACAGATGGCGGATCTCCTCATCGGTAAAGGGAATAAATGCACTGGCCCCCATGGGCGCTTCCAGCCCCTCTTCCTTGATCTTTGCATAATAAAAGTTACGGATGCTGTTGGGCTGGCGTCCGGTCAGGCGTGCAGTCTGGTCGAACGCCGCCTTGAGCGGCAGCCCCAGATCCCGGGCTTTTTTTGCCTGCTCAGATAGAATGTCTTGTTCGTGCTGTGTCCAGCCTGTTTTGCCGGACGGCTTTACTGTCATATCGACGCCCCCTGTTCTTTGATGAGTTTAGTATGGACAAAAAATAGTGATTTATGCGTGGGCCTAGGAAAAAAGAAAAGCGAAAAGTAAGCGCTTTTCACTTTTGTGTACTATACCTTATGCCCCATCATAAGGGGCTATGTATAAAAAAGTCGAGATTCAGCCCTTTTTGGCATTTTCTCAACCAAAGAAGTTGTGCTATTCGCATGCGTTTTGTTCATACAATGAGGAAAGGAAATGAAAGGGGAGGGACGACGTTGCTATTGCCGATGATTCATATCCCAAAACAGCCTATTCCACAGATCATAAGCCTAAACGGGCAAATCATAGGCGATACGACGCAGGAAATCGTCTGCCCCGTTTCGCCAAGCGGCGCCATTTACCTAACGGCACAGCCTTTATCAGAGGGATATTTGCCAAAGGCGGTAAAGCTGCAACTAATGCAGGGACAGCCCATCGAAGCGCCCCTGGGTGGCCAGTGCTTTTTGCAGGGGGAGACGATCCACATCCATTGGCAACTGGCTTCTATTGGCGCGGAGGCCATCCACAAATATCCGCATTTGCTTGCTAGCCAATCCTTTTTTTTGGACGGAATTGCCTATGAAGCGACGCTGTCCGAAGAGCGGGAAACATACCTTGCCATCGGTGCCCAGGATACCGGCGAGCTGAGCTTTATCTACCAAGTCGAGGATCTGGCACAGGCCGAAATACAAATCGTCTCCGTGTTTTCACAAGCGGATCTGTTCATTCAGGGGCAAGGCGCAAAGGGGCCTAGATTTTTGTTCTGTGCCTATCAGCAGGGTCGGTACTGCGTCTTGTTGGATGAATATGCGCGTGCCGAGCTGGATGGCAAAAGCCTGACGGTATACCAGGCGCTTTTGGATGCGTTAGGACATGAGCGGCGCACGACATACCAATACCAGAATGATAGCTGGCAACGCCAGAGCGAAGAGATTTTGCCGGTGCCTCTTGCAGAGAGAGCATTGCTGCCCCCGGATAAAATGGCGGAGGCGTTTGCACAGGCAGTTTTGTACCGCAATCAAGAAGAAATGCGGTGGTGCTTGGTTCCAGAATGGGCATCAGAGCTCTCCTTGGATGAAGCGGCTGCATTTTTAGGCCCTTTTGATTTTGTGTATGAGACGCAAGTACGAAAAGAAGAGCAAATAGTTTTGCTCTTAGCGGCCAAACTATTTGAGGACGCCTTTGTTCTCCATGATTTCCGCTGCACCTTTGAACAGGAACGCATGGCCAACATCGAGACGGACTGAGGTTGCGGACAAAGGGCGCCTGTGCTACAATACTCTGAAATCAAGGAGGCAGCTGTTTAATGTTTTTCCCCTATTATTTTGATAGAACCATTCTCTTAGTTCTGGTGGGGATGGCAATCGTGGGCTGGGCCCAATGGCGTGTCAGCCATGTCTATAAGAAAAACCAGGCACTGTATACGCAAAAAGGAGAGACGGGCGCGCAGATTGCCCGGCGCCTTTTGGATAACGCTGGCCTTCACGACGTTCCCATCGAAGTGATCGGCGGTAGAATGTCCGATCATTATGATCCGCGCAGCCGGGTGCTGCGATTGTCGCAAGAGGTCGCCTCGCGAGCCACGGCCGCATCCATCGGCATTGCCGCGCATGAAGTCGGACATGCCATCCAGCATGCGCAGCGCTATGTACCGCTTTCCATGCGCAATGCCATTGTGCCGGCGGTAAACCTAGCATCCAGCTTATCCATCCCACTGCTGATATTGGGCTTTGTGATGGAGCTTGGCGGGCTGGTTACGGCAGCGCTGATCTTATATGCATCCGTCATCGTGTTTCAGATCATTACGCTGCCGGTGGAGCTCAACGCATCCAGCCGGGCTAAGGATCTGATTTATCAAATGGGCGGTTATACGCAGGAGGAGCAAAACGGCGTCAGTCAGATGCTCAGCGCTGCCGCTATGACCTATTTAGCTTCTACATTTTTGGCGCTGCTGCAATTTTTAAGATTGCTGCTGATTACACGAAATAGGGACTAAAAAAGACCCAAAAGGGTCTTTTTTTTACATTAAAAACAACGCGAACAGCACCGTCCAAGCGCCGGCAATGCCAATGGAAAGGCCGCTCATGGCGCCCTGTACCTCTCCAATTTCCAGGGCCTTGGAAGTGCCAACTGCATGGCTGGATGTTCCAATGGCAATCCCTTGCGCCACAGGATCCTCGATTTTCAGCCACTTGATAAGATAAGGAGCTAAGATGGCGCCGGGTACGCCTGTCATCATTACAATGACTACTGTGATGGCGGTGATGCCGCCGGCCTGCTCACATAAGGCTACGGCGATGGGCGTTGTTACGGATTTTGGCATAAGCGAAACCGTTACTTGCTGATCCAGGCCAAACAGATGACATAAAAGGAGGGTCATGAGCATGGAGGTAAGCGCGCCGATGCCTGTTCCAAAAAGAACGGGAAGCCAGTTCTTTTTCAGTACCTCCCGTTGCCGGTAAATGGAAAGGGCCAAAGAGGCCGTGGCTGCCGGCAAGAACATGGAGATGATATTGCCCCCTTGTTCATAATACGAAAGAGGAACACCGGTTAGCGCCAAAAAGCCGATGACGCAGCATAGCGCAATAAGCAAAGGATGCAAAATCAGTAGGCCGGTTTTTTTATGAATGAATACGCCAAATGCATAAGCAGCCAGCGAGAGAAAGATGCCAAACAATGGCGTGTCAAGAAGGGCTATCATGGCGGGCCTCCTTTCTTTTGCGCTGCCAGGCCATCAGAGCTTTTAGGCTCAGCGCAGTTACGGTAAAGGTGACGATGGTCACAACAATCCCGATGAAAACAATCTCAAAGAGATACATTTGCAACAAAGGCCATACATCCATTACCATGACAAGGCTGGGCAAAAAGAGAATGCCCATGTTTTCCAGTAAATAATCACCCACAGGCTGTACCTGCCGCTGCTTTAATATGCCCAATAGCAGCAACAAAAGCAACAGGGCCATGCTGACGACGCTGCCCGGAATTGGAACCGGCAGATACGCAGAGACTACATCCCCGATCCAACACAAAAAGAACAGAAGGGCTAAGGATTGTAAGACTTTCATTTCTTTTTCTTCCCATCTGTCAGAGATGGCGTGCCATACTCCGGATAAATCCGGTACTGATTGTTCAATGCAAGAAAGCAAGCGTTGAACATGGCGATGACCCAGGTCATCACAAATAAGGTGACTACGCTCATCAGCTGCACAATCATTGCGATGTTGAACAATGAAAACCGAATGCCGATGGCATAAACGATATAGGCTATGATATAAACCGCTTGGCTGATCCAAAGCCAACGCCAGCGTGACCATATGATGGGCTCCACCTGGGCATTTTGGCCGGTTTGCCGCGAAATGATGGCGGTGGACTTGCATAGCGCCCGGATGTACAGCACATACAGCACTGTGCCGCCGATGCTCATGATGACAAGCAGCCACCATGGGTACATATGCTGGGTAAAGATAAACCAAAGAGTGATCCCAAGATCGATCAACGAAAAGGTCATGCAAGCCCAGCACCAGTTCCAGGGAGCACGATAGCATAGATCCGTTTTACAGAGATGATATAGCCCATAGATCATAACAATGAATTTCCCAAAGGAAATGATGAGGTTTATCGTGCCGGTAAATAAGAAAGCGGCAAGCCCCAACAACATGCCGTAATAGATAAACTTCAGCCCACGCATATCCAGCGGATGTTCATACGATTGCTCCAAATCAGCTCAATCCTTTTTATTGTGATGGTAAGTATTGTATCATAAGAAAACAAAAAAGGAGAGGATTTCCTCTCCTTTTTATTGCATTTTACATGAACAGCGGGGCGAACACCAACGCTACGATGCTCATCAACTTGATGAGGATGTTCATAGCCGGGCCGGAAGTATCCTTGAACGGATCGCCGACGGTATCGCCGATGACAGCCGCCTTGTGTGCTTCAGAGCCCTTGCCGCCATGCGCACCGGATTCAATGTATTTCTTGGCATTGTCCCAAGCGCCGCCCGCATTGGCCATCTGAATGGCAACCAATACGCCAGTCAGCGTCGCACCGACCAGCAAACCGGCCAGAGAGGCAGGCCCAAGCAGAACGCCCAACAGAATCGGAGCAATGATGGCAATGGCGCCGGGGAGGATCATCTCACGGAGTGCGGCACGGGTAGAAATATCTACACAAGCGCTGTAATCCGGTTTATCGGTTCCCTCCATGATGCCGGGCTTTTCACGGAACTGGCGGCGAACCTCCTCGATCATCTTGTTGGCAGCCTTGCTGACGGAATCGATGGTGAGCGCAGCAAACAGGAAGCTTAGCATACCGCCCACGAACAGGCCCACGATCACGGTCGGATCCAAAAAGTCTACCGCAGACAACTCGGTTGTGGTTGCATAGCTGGAGAACAAAGCCAGCGCCGTCAAAGCAGCAGACCCAATGGAGAAGCCCTTGCCGATGGCAGCGGTGGTGTTGCCTACGGAATCGAGGTGGTCGGTAATTTCGCGGATCTCATCCGGCAGCTCGCTCATTTCCGCAATACCGCCTGCATTGTCCGCAACCGGGCCGTAGGCGTCGACGGCAATGGTGATGCCTACAGTAGAAAGCATGCCGACAGCCGCCAGCGCTACGCCGTACAAGCCGGCAAACTCACTGGAAACATATACGGCAATGGCGATGATCAAAATCGGAACCACAACGGATTTCAAACCAATGGCATAGCCGGACAGGATCGTCGTAGCCGGGCCGGTTTCGCTCTGCTCGCCAATGCGTTTGACAGGCTTATAATCCGCAGAGGTGTAATATTCCGTTGCAACGCCGATGACCAAGCCGGACACGACACCGGAGATGATCGCGTAGAACAGATTCAGGTCTACATTCTGGCACAGGAAGAACGAAGCAACGATCATCAGCGCACTGGACAGATACGTGCCCATGTTCAGCGAACGCTGCGGGTTGGTGCCGCCAACGAGCTTTACGAACAAAATGCCGATGATGGAGCTGGCGATACCAGCAGCCACCAGCAGAAGCGTCAGCGAAATGCCGGTAGATTTGATAGCAATATACCCCAGCATCATCGCAGAAATGATAGCGCCTACATAGCTTTCAAACAGGTCTGCACCCATGCCGGCTACGTCGCCGACGTTATCACCGACGTTGTCCGCAATTACGGCCGGGTTGCGCGGATCGTCTTCCGGAATGCCAGCTTCTACCTTACCGACCAAGTCGGCCCCCACGTCAGCAGCTTTGGTGTAAATACCGCCGCCAACACGGCAGAACAGCGCAATGGAGCTGGCCCCCAGGGAAAAGCCCATGATGATATCCGTATCCTGGAAAATCATGTACAGAGCCGTCAGGCCCAAAGCGCCCAGGCCGACAACCGCCAAGCCCAACACGGCGCCGCCGGAAAACGCTACATCCAACGCAGCCTTTAGGCCTTTGGAAGCGCTTTGTGCGGTACGCACGTTGCTCTTGGTCGCGGATTTCATCCCAAAGAAACCGGCTGCAATGGAAAACAGCGCGCCGACGACAAAGCATACGGCCGTTTCCCAGCCAAGCCCTGCGATGAGGAGAACGGCGAACATCACAACGATGAACACAGCCAAAATGCTGTACTGACGGCGCAGGTACGCCATCGCGCCTTCGCTGATATAGCCAGCGATCTCTTCCATCCGCGGGTTGGTCACTTTGATGGATGCGTTGCGCAGGTATAGGCCGAGCGCCAGAATCAGCGCCAGCACTGCACAACCGATTACAATTACGTAATCTGTCAAAATACTCACCTCACGTAAATTTTTACGGCAATGCCGCAAGAAACATAATAAACTGGATTGGTATATCATACATAATTTCTTATGGTTTGTCCACATTTAAGACAAAAATTGATGCTATAAACGCTTATCAAAATACAGTGTATCCAGATCTCGGCCAAATTTTGTTGCGTCAAAGGTTTTTTGACCCGCATAGATGTACCCCAGTGCAGTAAACGCAGCCTGCGACGTTTTGTTTTCCGTGCAGATGGTGGCGCGTATTTTGGGGTAGCCGTAGGCACGCGCCATTTCCTCCCCATGTAGAATCAGCTGCCGGCCATATCCCCTGCCAGTATGCTGGGGCAGCAGGTACACTGCAATGGTGCAAAAACGGCGCATCAACGAAAACGCAGGGGAAACATGCACATAACCTATGACATACGGCCCTAGGGTTCCTACCGCCGAAAGATGCCCCTTACCGGTAAACAAGCGCTCCATATATTCCGGCGTGGGGGCCTTACTATAATAGGTATATACTGTATTCAATGCATAGTAACCATACAGCGAGGCCAGGGGCTCATAGTCGTCCTGGCACACGGGACGGATCACCATGGAAGAGTTCATTGCAAGCTGCCTTCCTTTCCCCGGTCGCTTTACGCCGCGCGGCCTTTCAAAACCGTATTATTATACCATGAAAAGGCTGTGGATACCAACCTCAGTGCATTGACAGGCCGTATGTCGGCTGGGTATAATCATTATTACGAAAAAAACTGAATTTCAGTGGGGATAGAGAGGGAAATACGATGAAACAGCTGACCAGTGAACAACTGCGCACCATGTATCTGGAATTTTTCAAAAGCAAAGGACATGCCCTGATCCCGGGGGCGAGCCTGATCCCGGAGAACGACCCGACGGTGCTTTTCACCACTGCCGGCATGCACCCGCTAGTGCCATATCTGCTGGGGGCCAAGCACCCTATGGGCACCAGGCTGACAGACGTGCAAAAGTGTGTACGCACCGGGGATATCGACGAAGTGGGCGACAATTCGCACTGCACCTTTTTTGAGATGCTCGGCAACTGGTCGCTGGGAGATTACTTTAAAAAGGAAGCCATTGAATGGTCCTGGGAATTTTTGACCAGCCCGGATTATTTGGGCTTGGACCCGGAGCATCTGGCAGTTTCGGTTTTTGCGGGCGATGAGCATGCGCCGCGTGATGAGGAATCCTATGAGCATTGGCGGCGTATGGGCCTGCCGGAGGACCGTATCTTCTTCCTGCCAAAAGAGAACAACTGGTGGGGCCCGGCGGGCATCACAGGCCCCTGCGGCCCGGATACCGAGATGTTCCTGATTACCGATAAGGAGCCCTGCGGACCGGATTGTTCGCCGGCTTGCGACTGTGGGCGCTATTTGGAAATTTGGAACGATGTATTTATGGAATACAATAAACAAGCGGATGGCAGTTACCTGCCGCTGGAGCAGAAAAACGTGGATACCGGCATGGGCCTGGATCGCACCATCGCCGTGCTGCAAGGCGCGCCTTGCGTCTATGAATCGGATGTTTTCCGCCCAATCATTACCAAAATTGAGGCGTTGTCCGGCCGCAAATATGAAGAAGGCGGCGAGGTGCAGCGGGCCATTCGCATCATCGCCGATCATATCCGCTGCGCTGCCTTTATCATGGGCGATGACAAAGGCATGGCGCCCAGCAACGTGGACCAAGGCTATGTGCTGCGCCGTTTGATTCGCCGTGCCGTGCGGTTCGGCATGCAGATTGGCATGCCGGAGCACGCGCTGGAAGAGGTGGCCAAATCCGTCATTGAAAAATACAAGGATGCGTATCCGGAATTGGTGCGCAATCAGGCTTTTGTGCTTACAGAGCTCAACCGCGAAGAGGCCAAATTTGCCAAGACGCTCAAACAAGGCACCAAGGAATTTAAAAAGCTGATCCGCCAGCTGGAAGGCAAGACAACGCAGATCGATGGCGCGCAGGCGTTCCATCTATACGATACCTTTGGATTCCCCATTGAGCTCACCGTAGAAATGGCAGCGGAAAAGGGCTATACCGTAGATGAAAAAGGCTTTGAAGAGAAGTTTGCAGAGCATAAGAAAAAATCGCAGGCCGGCTCTACCCAGCGCTTTAAGGGCGGCCTTGCGGATACGACGGAGGCTTCGGCACAGCTGCATACGGCAACCCATCTGCTGCTGGCCTCTCTGCGCAAGCTGCTGGGAGATGATATCTATCAGCGCGGCAGCAACATTACGGCGGAGCGTTTGCGCTTTGACTTTAACTTTGGCCGCAAGGTGACCAGAGAAGAGCTGGATCAAATCGAGGAAATGGTCAACGATGCCATTCGCCGCGATCTACCCATAACCTGTGAGGAGATGACGGTGGACGAGGCCAGGGCGCAGGGCGCGCTGGGCATCTTCAATGATAAATATGGCGAACGCGTCAAGGTATACACCATCGGCGATGTCAGCAAGGAGATCTGCGGCGGTCCGCATGCCGGACGCACCAGCGAATTGGGGCGGTTTAAGATCAAAAAAGAGGAGAGCTCCTCTTCCGGGGTGCGCCGTATCAAGGCTGTTTTGATTCATGAATAAAGCAAGGCGGGAAAAGGACCTGAATCAGGTCCTTTTTTGCTTGTATAAAATGGAAAAATTGGATATGCTAAACACGGAGTGCCAAGGGGAGGGGGAGGCGTATGAAAACATTAAGCGCTTTCGATATTATTGGGCCAAGAATGATGGGCCCCAGCAGCTCTCATACGGCTGGGGCTGCGCGGCTGGCGAAGATTGCGGGCCGTATCGGCGGGCCGGAGGTCTGTTCGGTCGTATTTACGCTCTATGGCTCTTTTGCACAGACATACAAAGGCCATGGTACGGATAAGGCGTTGGTGGCTGGTATCCTGGGCATGGAACCGGATGACGAACGCTTGCCGGATTCCTTTGCCATTGCCCAGCAGTCGGGTTTAGAGATCCGCTGGATATTGTCGGAGGAAACCAAGCCACACCCCAACACCGTGCGCATTGAAACGAGCAACAGAGGCGGAAAGAGCTCCTCTGTCGTGGGGGAGTCCATCGGCGGGGGGAATCTTGTAATCACAAACATCAACGGTATAGAGGTAGAGATTACCGGAGAATACCCGACAATGATCGTGGACCATACCGACGAACCCGGCGTGGTGGGCAGCGTTACCCGTGTTTTGGGGGAATGCAGCATCAATATCGCATTTATGCGGGTGTTCCGTAAGGAACGCGGCGGCAAGGCCTATATGGTCATCGAAACCGATGATCGGGTGAATACGGCAGTGCTGAGCAATGTCAAAGATGCGCACAAGGCCATCGAACAGGTGACCATGGTATAAGGAGAGAACGAGGATGATAGAACTGCTGCGGGGCAGCGAGGTGCTTCGGGTCTGCAAGGAAAAGAAACAGACCATTGGCGCCATGATGCTGGAAAGAGAGACGGAGTTACAGGGCAAGAGCAAGCAGGTGCTGTTGGCGGATATGCAGCAACAGCTGACCACCATGCGCCTGGCGATCAAGCGTGGGCTGGATCAGCCGCAGCGTTCCCTGGGCGGCCTGGTAGGAGGGGAGGCGGCAAGGCTATATTCTGCAGCGCAGACGCCGTCCTTTTCCGGGAAAAATATGCTGCTAGGTGCGGCGATGGCGATGGCTACGGTAGAAGTAAATGCCTGCATGGGGCGCATCGTAGCTGCGCCGACGGCAGGCGCCAGCGGGATTCTGCCGGGCGTGCTGCTGGCGGCCCAGCAGACCCATGGCTATGAGGACGACGAACTGATTATGGCATTGTTTTGCGCCTCGGCCATAGGTGCGCTCATCGCGACAAACGCCTCTATTTCGGGGGCGCAGGGCGGCTGCCAGGCAGAAACGGGCGCGGCCGCTGCGATGGCTGCTGCTGCGCTGGTGGAATTGGCAAAGGGCACGCCGGCGCAGTGCCTGACAGCTGCGGCCATTGCGTTGCAAAATGTTATGGGGCTGGTGTGCGATCCCGTAGCTGGGCTGGTTGAGGTACCGTGCGTAAAACGCAATGCCATCGGTGCTGCTAATGCACAGCTTAGCGCGGACTTGGCGCTTTGCGGGGCGGAGGAAGTGATCCCCTTTGACGAGACGGTACAGGCAGCCAAGCATGTAGGGGAGTCGCTGCCGTTTTCCCTTAAGGAAAGCGCCCAAGGAGGGCTGGCGGTAACGCCTACGGGGCTGTGTATTCGGCAGCGGATTTTTGGCGCGCAACAAGAGGAATGAGAAAAAAGAAGGCTGAGCCTTCTTTTTTTTTTATTGCAATACTGTGTAATACACAGTATAATGTGATAAACAATATGGGGTGATGAGATGGGCAAAGAGGAAGCCCTGGCCGGCCTTTTGATGGAGCTGCGGCGGGGCACAATCGTGCTGTGCGTGTTAAGCCAGCTCAAACAGCCGCGATACGGCTATGATCTTGTCAAGATCTTAGGCAGGCACCATATGCCGGTAGAGGCGAATACACTGTATCCGCTTTTGCGCAGACTCGAAGGGCAGGGCCTTTTGCAGAGCAGCTGGGAAACCGGAGGCGCAAAGCCGAGAAAGTATTATCGCCGAACGCCGATGGGTGATGAGGTGTTCTCCGCCTTAACGCGCCACTGGAAACGGACGGCGGAAAGCGTCGATGATCTATTGGAGGAGGATGACGATGCACCAGGACTTGATTGAACGCTATATCTATGCCGTTATCAAAACTTTGCCGACCCGCATGCGAGAGGATGTGGAAAGGGAACTGCACAGCCTGATTTCAGATATGTTGGAAGAGCGCTGCCAGGATATGCCCTCTACTGAGCATGATGTGCTCGTTGTGCTGACGGAGCTAGGCCGTCCGGCAGAATTGGCGGCCAAATACCGCCCGGAACGCGCTTCGTATCTCATTGGGCCGGGCTATTATGCGGCGTATAAATTTCTACTTGGCCTTGTACTGGCGGCAGTGGCCTTTGGGCTGGCAGTAGCATCTGTGATCACTGCCTGCGCCGCTGCCCAGCCCTGGTATCTTGCATTGGGACAGTACTTGGCGCAGACTTTTCAAGCGTTGCTTGGCAGCTTTGGAGCAATCACCCTGGCTTTTGCCATTTTAGAGCGCAAGGGCGTACGCATGAACCTAGGAGAACAGGACATTGCGCACCTGCCGCCGGTGCCTAAAAAGCAGGAGCGCATTCCCAAAGCGGAGCCCATCGCCGGCATTGTATTCTGCACCCTTTTTGCGTTTGTCTTTTTGGCAGTGCCGCAGGTAATTGGTGTATACTTTGAACAAGGACAATGGATGCCAATCTTCAATGTCCCCAAAATACAGGCGGCTTGGCCTATCATTGTCGTGTTCACGGTGCTGGGCGTGCTGCGGGAAAGCGTAAAGCTGTACGAAGGCCGATATACCAAACGTCTGGCTGCCGTTTCCGCGGCCACAAACCTACTTTCCACGGTATTGTCCTGTGCCTTTTTGCTGGGCAGTTCTATTCTGAATCCGCAGTTTCTTTTGTATATGCAAGGCCTGTTCAGCGGGGATGCGGCGTTTTTAGGTACGGTCTTTGGGCAGATCAATTTGATTTTTTTAGCCGTGATCCTCTTTGCACTTTGTCTGGATACGGTGGTAACTGTGTATAAGGCATACAAGTATGGCGGCCGGGAGCAAAGAAAATGATACGAGAGGCAAGGATGGGCGATGTAGATCGTCTGATGGAAATTTGGCTGGCAGGCAATCTGGAAGCGCATGCTTTCATTGATGCGCAGCATTGGCGCCGGCATGCCGACGCCACAAAGCATGCGCTGGGGCAAATGGGAGCTGCCGTTACGGTGCTGGTGTATGAAAATGCGTTGGGCATACGCGGCTTCCTAGGCCTAAGCGATGGATATATAGAAGGCATTTTTGTAGACAAAGCAGACAGAGGGCAGGGCATTGGCAAGCAGCTGTTGGCAGCGGCCAAGGGCCTTTGCAAAACACTGACGCTACATGTGTACCAAAAAAACGCTGATGCCAAGCGCTTTTATCTAAGAGAAGGGTTTTGGGTGCAAAGTACGCAAATAGACCCGTACACCGGCGAAATGGAATGTGAGATGTGCTGGGAAAAACGATAAAAAACACGGACAAAAGTCCGTGTTTTTTATACAGAAAGACCCTGTACGGCAAACAGGCTGCGCAAACGTATTTTGGCCGTGCCGGTATTGGTGATCTCGTCAATTTTTATCTGCGTATAGATCTTGCCGGCCTGCTCGATGATAGAGCGCGTTTCGTCCGTGGTGATAGCGTCCACCCCGCAGCCGAAGGAAACGAGTTGTACCAAGTTGATGTTTAAGTCCTTTGGAGCGCACTGCGCCACAAACTTGGCCGCGGAATACAATCTGGCATGGTAGGTCCATTGATTGAGCACATCGGTTTTAAATTTCGGAATGTCGTGGCAAACGCTATCCTCGGAAAGCACAATGGCGCCTAGATCGCAGATCAGCCGGTCTATGCCGTGGTTTACCTCCGGATCGATGTGGTAAGGCCGCCCGGCCAGCACGATCACCGGCTTATGCTCCCATTTGGCCAGCTGTAGCAGTTCGGCGCCTTTCTGCCGGATGCTTTGCATATGCGCATCATAGGCGGCGTAAGCTTGCTTGGCGGCGGCTTTTACCTGTTTGAGCGTAAAAGGCTTGTCAAAGTACCGTTGCAGGATGCCAAGAAATCGTGAAGGGAAGGCTTTTGGATGGTGCAGCCCCACGAAATCATCGATGAATACCGTATTTTTCAGGCCCTTTACATTGGCTTTGATGACCTCCGGATAGTAGGCAACCACCGGGCAGTTGAAATGGTTTTCGCCCTTTTTCTCGTCTAGGTTGTAGGTCATACAGGGATAGAAAATCGCGTCCACCTGTTCGTGTAGCAATGCTTCGATATGCCCGTGTAGAAGCTTGGCGGGAAAGCACACGGTATCCGAGGGGATGGTATGTTCCCCGGCTAGAAACAGCTTGCGGGTGGTCACGGGCGATACCACGACATTAAAGCCCAGCGCACGGAACATCGTATACCAAAATGGCAGCAGCTCATACATATTCAGCCCCATGGGCAGGCCAATGGTAGGCTTACCCGGTTCGCGCTTATTCTCGCGGTATTGCATAAGCAGCTTGTTTTTATACTCATAGATGGTATGGCGAATGGGGGGATGGGGTAGGTGCAAAGGCCTTTCACAACGATTGCCGGCAATAAACTTGCGCCCGTCCTCAAAGGTATTGATGGTCAGCTGACAGTGGTTGCTGCATCCGCCGCACGTTACGGCTTTCACAGTATGGGTAAATGCCTTGAGCGATGCAGCATCCGCAATTTGGCTGTCGCTGCGGCCGTGGGTCTGTGAAAGCGCATACAGCGCAGCGCCGTATGCCCCCATCAGCCCGGCGGCATGAGGGCGGATTACCTCCCGGCCAATTTCCTTTTCAAAGGCGCGCAGCACAGCGTCGTTCAAAAACGTGCCGCCCTGTACCACGATGTTTTGGCCCAGCGCATCCGGCGTAGCGCAGCGGATCACCTTATACAGCGCATTTTTTACCACGCTGATGGAAAGCCCGGCAGAAATATTTTCCACGGAAGCGCCGTCCTTTTGTGCCTGCTTGACGGAGCTGTTCATAAACACTGTGCATCGCGTACCCAGATCCACCGGCTTTTTTGCCAAAAGCCCGAGCTTGGCAAAGTCCTCCATGGAATAGCCCATTACCTCCGCAAAGGTCTGCAAAAACGAACCGCAGCCGGAAGAACAGGCCTCGTTTAAGAATAAATTGTCGATGGTGCCGTTGTGGATCTTAAAGCATTTGATATCCTGGCCGCCGATGTCGATGATAAAATCCACATTTGGCTGAAACTTTTTGGCAGCCAGATAATGTGCGATGGTTTCTACTATGCCGTAATCCAAACCAAACGCATGCTTGATGATGTCTTCTCCATATCCCGTCACCGCGGCCGCCGCGATGTGGATCTTGGGATAATCGGCGTAAAGCTGCTGTAAATATTCCTTGACGATGGGTACTGGGTTGCCGCTGTTGGTACGGTAAAAGGGACGGAATAGGTGGCCGTCCCTATCGCAGAGCACAGCCTTGATGGTCGTAGAGCCGGCATCAATGCCCAAAAACATATCCTCTGCTGGTGTTTCCAGTGTGCGGATATGGTCGGAGTCATGCGCGTGCCGCGCCTGAAAGGCCTGGTATTCCTCTTGGGAGGCAAACAGGGGCTCGCTGCTGGCATAGCTTGTAGAGGAGGCATATTGGGAAACCTTGTCCGCCAGGGCAGAAAGCTCATAAGACTGACCTGCATCGGAGAAAGCCGCACCCAGCGCAACAAACAGCAGAGAATTATCCGGCAAAACACCGGAAGTGCCCAGCACATGGTCAAAACTATCGCGAAGTTCAGAAAAAAAGGTTAGCGGGCCGCCCAGATACAAGATGTGGCCGGCAATTTCGCGTCCTTGTGCCAAGCCGCCGATGGTCTGGTTGACCACGGCATAAAAGATGCTGGCCGCCACATCTTCCAGCCGTGCTCCCTGATTGATGAGCGGTTGGATGTCGGATTTTGCAAATACCCCGCAGCGCGAAGCGATGGTATACACTTTTTCGTGTCCCTTGGACAGTTCGTTAAGCCGGTCCGTCGATACGTTCATCAGCGTGGCCATTTGGTCGATAAAAGCGCCTGTACCGCCTGCGCAGCTGCCATTCATGCGTACTTCGAGCCCATCTGTCAAAAACAGGATCTTGGCATCCTCCCCACCAAGCTCGATGACCACGTCCGTTTCAGGCGCATATTGGCTGACGGCGGTTTTGGTGGCGTAGACCTCCTGCACAAAAGGGATGCCCAAGTCTTGCGCCATCCCCATGCCCGCAGAGCCGGAGATAGAAACGAGATAGGCGCCATCCCCTTCCTTGGCCGCGATCTCGCGCAGCAGCTCGGCTGTCTTTTGGGAAATCTGCGACAGATGGCGTCGATAGGTAGAAAATAAGAGGGTATTGTCCTCGCTCAGAACCACGCACTTGATGGTGGTAGATCCGATGTCCAATCCTATTCTTTTCATGAGACTTTTAGGTTCACTTCCATTTCAAAAGGCCGTCAGAGGGATTCCCTCGCAACGGCCAGCATCAGCTTGATGCGGTTTTCTTGGTTTACCTTGGTAGCGCCGGCATCATAGTCAATGGGGGCGATGTTGGCGTTTGGATAGCGGTTTTTTATGTTGCGGATCACGCCCTTGCCGACAATGTGGTTGGGCAGGCAGCCAAACGGCTGGGCACAGACAATGTTTTGGTAGCCGTTTTCGATCAATTCGCACATCTCGGCAGGCAGCAGCCAGCCTTCCCCCATCTTAACGCCTTTGCTGATGACTGTTTCCGCCAATGATTTTACATGGGGAAACGAAGCAGGCGTGACAAACTCGTCATATGCAGACAACACGCTGCGTAATTTATTTTGCAGGCTGTTGAGGATGCGCTCCATAAACACGCCCAAGTATTTCCAAAACCGGCTGCCGCCATAGAGCTGCCAGTCGATGAGTTTGCCGGAAGCACAATAATACACAAACCCCAAAACGCCGGGCACCATATATTCACAGCCTTGAGAAAAGAGAAATTCTTCCAGATCGTTGTTGCCAAAGGGCGCGTATTTCACATAGATTTCGCCAACAATGCCCACTTTGATCTTTTTTTTCGAGGTTTTCTCTATGGCATGAAAATCAGCGGCCATGGCTTTTAAATTTTTGGTGATGCTGCGTCCTGTCAGCCCCCTGTTGCGCTTAAACTGGGAGACCAAACGATCCGTCCATGTCTCTACCAGCTGCTGTGTTTGGCCGTGGTGTACCTCGTAGGGCCGAACCTGGTTTTTCAGCTGCATCAGCATATCTCCGTACACCAGGGAAATACACCCTTTATACAACAACAGAGGCGTAATCTTAAATCCGCTGTATTTTTCCATGCCGCCAAAGCTCAAGGAGATCACAGGTACATAGCCCAGCCCCATATCCACCAACGCTTTTTTTAGCAGCTTGATGTAATTGGAGGCGCGGCAGCCGCCGCCGGTCTGAAAGTGCATCAACGCTACCTTGTGAGGATCGTAATCCCCGCTGGTCAGCGCATACAGCAGTTGGCCGCAGGAACAGATGGCCGGATAACACATATCGTTATGAATATGCCGCAGGCCTTCATCCAGCACTTTTTGCCCGGTATAATGCAATACTTCGACCTGGTAGCCATACATGCGCAGCACTTCGGTCAAAAGGCTCATATGCACCGGAAAAATATCTGGAACCAAAATCACATGGTCCTTTTTCATTTCCTTTGTAAAATCTACAAATCCGTTTTGTGTGTTCACGCCTTTTACTCTTTCTAACGATAAAAATATGTTAGTCGTACTAAACCTAGGAGCAGCACACCACATACAAAGTACGGGTACTCCCGGCTGATTAGCAGGTTCGACAAATTTTGACAAGCCTACATTTGCCACATTATAAAAACATAAGGAGCATCATGCAAGCTTTGTTCATTAAAAAAACAATCTTCGGAAGTCAAGGCCCAAACCATCGCTTCCCAGGATTGCATACACCATAATTCTATATAATTTCGACAAAAATCGCAAGCCATTCTCATAGATGAGAAGATTTGGCATAAAAAAACGGCGAAAGCCGTTTTTATGATGAGGGAAGAGGCACAGGTGTCTCAGGATCCCAGGGATAGTAAATGGCGGAAAACCCAAAGGAACGAAGCTGCTCTGCTGCGATCTCAAATCCTACGTTCAGATCCTTGACCATATGCGCATCGCTGGAAAGACAAAGCTTTTCCCCGCCGTAATGCTTAAAGCGCTGAAGAAAGAAGGGCCCTGGCAGGCAGGTTTTGGAGGGCTTTGCCAGACCGGAGGTATTCACTTCGATGATCTTTCCGCTGCGCGCCGCCGCCAAGGCGATTTCATCTTCCAGGTCTTCGATCTGTGCTTTGGCATACTGTAATAAAAAGTAATCGGAGGGATAGTTACGCCGGTAAATGCCGATGTGTGCAATGGCGTCAAACTCCGGCACGTTGAGCGATTGACGCACAGCTCGGTAATATTGCTCCATCATCCAGGAAAAAGCAAACCCGGTCTCCAGATTGGTCCAATAATCGCGCGTGATCCACAGCCCACCAAAGGTATGGGCGCTGGCAATGATATAGTCGTACTGCTGGGCTTGGACACCCTGCATGCAGACTTCATGCCATTGCTTTTCATAGGTTAGCTCGATGCCGCGGTACAGGCGGTATCCTTTGGCGCGGCCCTCTTCAATTTGTTGCCGGTAGGCTTCGTTGTCAAAAGCTTTGCGCTCATATCCGGGATATTGGCGGCGGTACGCCTCGATGCCGGGATGCCAGTGATCGGCAAAGCCAATGCCCTGCGCCGTGCCATCTTCCAGCAACGCCCAGTATGCCTCCATCGGGCACTGAGAATCGTCGGACAGGGAGGTGTGTACATGGGCGTCTATCAGAGAAAAACGATCCATTTATCGTTCCTCCTCATCCAGTGCGGCCAACAACGCCTGCATTTCCTCGCGAGTGCCGATGGTGATGCGAAGATAGCCGGAGATGCGTGGCTTGTCAAAGTGCCGTACCAGCACTTGGCGTGCTCTCAACTTGGCAAAGCAAGCCTTTCCATCCCCGTCTGGCGGGCTGGCGAATACGAAATTGGCTTGAGAGGGCAATACGGCAAAGCCGCGATCGCGCAGTTCTTGGCAAAACCAAGTGCGGGTGGCTTGTATTTCTTCGCAGCGCGCCTGGGTATACGCAGCATCTTCGATGGCCGCCTGTGCGCCAGCCTGGGCCAGCCGGTCAACGGGATAGCTGTTAAAGCTGTCTTTCACGCTGGTCAAAGCATAGATCAGCTGCCGGTTCCCCAGCGCATAGCCGACGCGAAGCCCTGCCAGCGCGTGCGATTTGCTCAGCGTACGCACGACCAAAAGGTTTTCATACCGCCCGATGAGCGAAGCTGCGCTTTGCGCGCCAAAGGCAACATATGCTTCATCGATCAAAACCAGGCACTGCGGGTTGGCGTGTAAAATTTGCTCGATCTCGCCCAGCGTTAACGCGATGCCGGTGGGCGCATTGGGATTGGGAATCAAAATGCCACCGGCTGCGCCTTGGCAAAAGGCTGCAAGATCTATACAAAAATCAGCGGTCAACGGAATTTTTTGCACGGCAACGCCGAATAGCTGGGCATAAACCTCGTAAAAGCTATACGTAATATCTGCAAACTGCACCGGCTGTGCCTGACCGGCAAAAAAGGCGGGAAAGCAGAGCCCCAGCACTTCGTCCGAGCCATTGCCCACAAAGACCTCCTCCGCGCTTAGCCCCTCGGCTTTGGCAATGGCTTGGCGCAGCGCATGGCTGGCAGGGTCGGGATATAGGCGGAGCTGTTGCATCGCCTGTGCCACTGCCGGCGCTACCCGAGGCGAGGGCGGATATGGGTTTTCGTTGGTGTTGAGCTTGATAATCTTTTGCCTTCCCTTTGGCTGCTCGCCGGGCACGTACGGGGACAGGCGTTTGGCCAAAGGGCTGATAACGGTCTGCTGCATGGAGAACTCCTCCTTGGATAAGCGATCATATATACCTATTATATACCATCACTTTCTTATTGGCATGGCGGATTGCGCAAAGTAAAATCCCATTTGCTTTTGATTGCATAGCCAACGAATGCTGCTTTTTTCGGCAAAATGTAAAAAACGCGCACTTTTTTCAAAAAAATGGGAAAACTTCCCGTAGAACAGGGTGGATAACGCTTGACGATTTCTGCACAAGGTTATTATAATGAATGGGATTTGATTGATAATACTACAACACTACAACCTTAAGGAGGTCCCCCCATATGGCAAAGACATTGACCATTGATGGCAATACCGCCGCCGCGCACGTTGCGTACGCGTTCAGCGATGTAGCTGCCATCTACCCGATTACGCCGTCCTCTCCGATGGCGGAATCTTGTGACGAATGGGCAGCGGCCGGCCGTAAGAATATCTATGGCCAGACGATGAACATCGTTGAGATGCAAAGCGAGGCGGGTGCTGCTGGCGCTGTGCACGGCTCTTTGGTAGCCGGCGCCATGACCACGACCTTTACCGCGTCCCAAGGCTTGCTGCTGATGATCCCCAACATGTACAAGATCGCCGGCGAATTGCTGCCCTGCGTATTCCATGTGAGCGCGCGCGCCCTGGCCACGCAGGCGCTGAACATCTTCGGTGATCAGGCGGACGTAATGGCTTGCCGTCAGACTGGGTTTGCCATGCTGGCTTCCGCTTCCGTTCAGGAAGTTATGGATCTGGCGCTGGTTTCCCATCTGTCCACCATTAAAACTCGTGTGCCGTTCCTGCACTTCTTTGATGGATTCCGTACCTCTCACGAGATCCAAAAGGTAGAGGTCATCGATTATGAAGACATGGCCAAGCTGGCGGATATGGATGCCATCCAGGCGTTCCGCGAACGTGCAATGAATCCGGAGCATCCGCATCAGCGCGGTACTGCGCAGAATGCAGACACCTACTTCCAGAACCGCGAGGCTTCCAATAAGTTCTACGATGCGGTACCTGGTGTGGTGCAGGAATGTATGGATCAGGTAGCGGAGTTGACCGGCCGTCAGTATCATCTGTTTGATTATTATGGCGCGCCCGATGCAGAAAACGTGATTGTGATCATGGGTTCCGGCGCAGACGGCGTAGAGGAGACCATGAACTATCTCATCCAGGAACGCGGCCAGAAGATCGGCTTGGTGAAGGTTCGCTTGTACCGCCCGTTTGTGGAAGAAAAGTTCATCGAAGCGCTGCCCAAGACCGTCAAGCGCATTGCGGTAATGGATCGTACCAAGGAGCCTGGCAGCGCAGGCGAACCGCTGCTGCAGGATGTGCAGACTGCTTTGTTCAATGCCAAGCTGGATGTTGAATGCATCGGCGGCCGTTACGGCATGGGCAGCAAGGAATTCACGCCTTCCATGATCAACGCCATCTATGAAAACTTGGCGGCGGCAGAGCCGAAGAAACGCTTTACCGTGGGCATCAACGATGACGTGACGGGCCTGTCCTTGGAGGTCAAGGAAAAGATCAACCCGGCGGGCGAAGGCACGTTCCAGGGCATGTTCTACGGCCTGGGCTCCGATGGTACCGTTGGTGCGAACAAAAACTCCATCAAGATCATCGGCGACCATACCGATATGTATGCCCAGGGCTATTTCTTCTACGATTCTAAAAAGTCCGGCGGTATCACGGTCAGCCATCTGCGCTTTGGACCAAAGCCGATTCAGTCTCCCTATCTGATCGATACGGCAGACTTTGTGGCTTGCCATAACGCTTCTTATATTACCCGTTATGACATGACCGGCGTTCTGCGCGAAGGCGGCACGTTCCTGTTGAACTGCCAGTGGTCTCCGGAAGAGCTGGAGCATCGCCTGCCGGCCAAGGTTAAAAACGATTTGGCAAATAAGAACATCAATTTCTACATCATCGACGGTGTAAAAATTGCTGCTGAAGTAGGCATGGGCGGCCGTATCAACACGGTGATGCAGTCTGCATTCTTCAAGATTGCAAATGTCATTCCGTATGCGGATGCCAATGACTATATGAAGAAAGCGGCCTATAAGTCCTACAGCAAGAAGGGCGAAAAGATCGTAAACATGAACTATGCAGCCATCGATGCTGGCGGCGAAGGCGTCGTGAAGGTTGAGATTCCGGAAGCCTGGAAAACCACCACGGAAGGCGCGCCGATGGTTGCCAAATCCGGCGACAAATACTTCGATGAAGTTTTGTATCCGATTGCTTACCTGCATGGCGACGAGCTTCCGGTTTCCACCTTTACCCCCGATGGCGTTGTGCCCACCGGCACCACCAAGTTTGAAAAACGCGGCGTAGCCATCAAGGTTCCGGAATGGCAGATGGATAATTGTATCCAGTGTAACCAATGTTCGTTGGTCTGCCCGCACGCTGTCATCCGTCCGGTGCTGGTCAAAGAGGAAGACCTCAAGGATGCTCCGGCTGCCTTTGAAGCAAAAGCTGCGATCGGCAAGGACTTTGCAGGATATCAGTTCCGTATGCAGGTTTCCCCGCTGGATTGCACAGGCTGTGGCAACTGCGCAGACGTCTGCCCGGCGAAGGAAAAGGCTTTGATCATGAAGCCGTTGGATTCTCAGATGGAGCAGGCGGAAAACTGGACCTTTGCCCAGAATCTGCCGAAACCGGATATCAAATTCAACCGCAATACGGTCAAGAACAGCCAGTTCTTGCAGCCGCTGTTTGAGTTCTCCGGCGCATGCGCAGGCTGCGGTGAAACGCCGTACATCAAGCTCATTACGCAGCTGTTTGGCGATCGTATGATGGTAGCCAACGCAACGGGCTGTTCCTCTATCTACGGCGGTTCTTCTCCGACCTGCCCGTATACCAAGAACGAGAAGGGCCATGGCCCGGCGTGGGCGAACTCTTTGTTCGAAGACAACGCCGAATTTGGCTATGGCATGCGCGTTGCCGCTGCGCAGCGTGAAGCGCTCGTTGCCCAGAAGGTAGACGAGGTGCTGGAAAATGGCTGTGCAGACGAGCTGAAAGCGGCTTTGGAAAACTGGAAAGCCAACCGTCACGATGGTTTGGCGTCTCAGGAAGCGGCGGAAGCGGTCAAGGCTTTGTTGCCGGAAGCTATCAAGGCAGACAGCAAGAATGCGGCGGCGCTGGAGGTCATTGAAAACAATGCGGATCAGCTGGTGAAAAAATCCATCTGGTGCTTCGGCGGCGACGGCTGGGCCTACGACATCGGCTACGGCGGCGTAGACCATGTGCTGGCACAGGGCAAAGACATCAACGTGCTGGTTTTGGATACTGAAGTATACTCCAACACGGGCGGCCAGGCCTCTAAATCCAGCCGTACCGGTGCTGTGGCGCAGTTTGCTGCGGCCGGTAAGCGCGTACGCAAAAAGGATCTCGGCCTGATCAGCATGAGCTATGGTTATATCTATGTGGCGTCCATCGCCATGGGTGCAAACCATGCCCAGGCTCTGCAAGCGATTGCGGAAGCAGAAGCGTATCCGGGCCCGTCCCTGATCATCGCGTATGCACCGTGTATCAACCATGGCATTAACATGGGCAAATCTCAGGCAGAAGAGAAGAAAGCGGTAGAGTCCGGCTACTGGCCGCTGTACCGTTACAACCCGCAGCTGGCGGAAGAGGGTAAGAATCCGTTTATTCTGGATTCCAAGGCCCCGACGGCAGACTATCGCGAATTCATCATGGGTGAAAACCGCTACCGCAGGCTGGCGCAGCAGCGTCCGGAGTTGGCGGAAGAGCTGTTCACCAAGCAGGAAGAGGAAGCGAAAGACCGCCTCGAATACTACAAGAAACTTACAGAGATGTAAGCGATAAAAAAAGAGCGCAGCAATGCGCTCTTTTTTTATACCCAAATGAACGGATCGGGCATGGGCATCATACCAATACATAGAAGAAGGAGGGGGAAGTGCATTGGGCAAAAAAAATTATGTCCGCTGCCCGGCCCTGCCCTGGGGAAAAGACTGCCGTGTCAAAATGTTGCAGCGAAGGCTGAGGGCATTTGGGTTATACCATGGAAAATTGGACGGATGCTACGGCGCGCGCACGCGAGAGGCAGTTGTGCAGTTTCAGCAATGGGTGGGCATTCCGGGGTCTGGAAGGATGACCCCATGCACTTGGCAGGCATTATTTGGCGCAGGGGCAAGGCTTAGTTCTCAATATACGGCTTTTACACGCAGCCTTTGCCTACGGACGCCCTATATGCAGGGCCTGGATGTGTGGATGGTTCAGCAAAAGCTGGTGCGTCAAGGTTTTTTGCAGGCAAGGGTCGATGCAAGGTATGGCCCGGATACCCTTAGCGCAGTCCGTGCGTTTCAAGCTGCCATGCAGATAGAAATCGATGGTATCGTTGGCCCTGAGACCTGGAACGCATTATTTTAACGAAAAGGTCTTGGCAAAAAAAGGAATTCTTCGTACAATGAAAGAAAACGGAGGACAGCGCCATGGAAGGTATTTTGTTTGATTTGGATGGCACGCTGCTGGATACTTTAGAGGATCTTATGGATAGCGTAAACTATGCTTTACAAACCGAAGGATTTCCGCAGAGAAGCAAACAAGAGATCCGGGCTTTTGTGGGAAATGGCGTGGCAAACTTGGTACACCGGGCTGTGCCAAAAGGGACGCTGCGGCCGATAGAAGCGCGCTGTTTGGAAACGTTTAGAGCACATTATGCAAACAACATGAATCATAAAACTGCGCCCTATCCAGGGATTATGCCATTGCTGAATGCCTTAAAGCAGCGCGGCATCAAGATGGCAGTTTCTTCCAATAAATTTGATGCGGCAGTTAAAAAGCTTTGTGCTGAGCAGTTTGAAGGATATATCGATGTGGCCATCGGAGAAAGCGAGACTGTAAAGAAAAAGCCGGCGCCCGATGGCCCGCTGCTAGCGCTGCGCCAAATGGGATGCAGCAGGGAAGATACCCTCTATGTAGGGGATTCCGAAGTGGATGTGGAAACGGCTAAAAACACAGGCTTAGTCTGTGTAGGTGTGACCTGGGGCTTTCGAGACAGGGACGTATTAGAGCGAAAGGGCGCTGAATATATCATCGACCGGCCGGAGGAGCTGCTGCGCCTTGTATAAGGCTTTATGGCCAAAGCGCTTTGATGCCGATTGCAATCAGTAGCATCCCGCCTAAAATGGTTGCTTTATTGCCTAGGAAAGAAGCAAAACGCTCGCCCAGCAGCATTGAAACACCACAGCAGGCAAAGGTAACGACCGCGATGATAGGACAGGCCGTGCCCAGCGGCACATAGGCAGCTCGTAAACTGATGCCTACGGCAAAGGCATCCAGGCTGGTGGCAATGGCCTGGATGCATCCCTGGCGCCAGGTATATTGCGGAATAGAGACAGCCTCGTCCGTTTGATAGACGACATCTATAATCATTTTTCCGCCGATAAAACACAGAATGAAAAAAGCGACAAAGCCTGCATAGGTATCAATAAAGGTCGCGAAAATGCCGCTGGCATAGTAGCCTAAAATGGGCATGATTCCTTGGAACAGAGCGAAAAGCACGGGCATGCTTAGCTTTGCTTTCCACTTTAGGTGCGGATAGGCCAGCGTATTGGAAATGGAGATGGCCGCCGCATCCATGCTAAGCCCTAAGCCCAGAAAAAATAATTCTATGATTCCCATCATCAGATCCCCTTACAGTGTCTTTGTATATTGTAATAAGCGAAGGGGGCATGCATGACAAAAACGATACATTTTCCCATTTATGGAAAATTCTATCAGGCATGCTTGGATAAAAATCCAATGCTTCGGCATACTAAACTGGAAAGAGACAAGGATATAAGACATAAGCGGTCGAGCCAATAAAACACAATGGAAAATAGAGATCGAAAAAAAAACGACTGCGCCTGGGTTTGGGCAGTTTTAGATAGGCCGCTGACCAATGCGCAGCGAGACGCGTTGACAACGCTGTTTGTACCTACGGGAAAAGCTGGCAGAAAACAGGAAGATGTTCGTCTATTGGCGTATGCGCTGCGCGGTTATGTGCTATACCGGCAGTATGGCTTGGCCCCGGAGCGGCAGCAATGGCGGACAACAGTGCACGGAAGGCCCTATTTATCTGCGCATCCGAAGATAGATTGCAGCCTTTCACATAGCGGCAGCATGGCTGTTTGTGCTGTGGGAAGGCCGTTTGTAGGTGTGGATATACAGAAGGTAAAGAGGGCTGTTTCCTTGCCCCTAGCGCAGCGTGTATGCACGCGTACAGAACTGCGGTGGCTGTGGCAAAAGGAAGAGGCGCAGCGCGTGGAAGCTTTTATCGGCCTTTGGGCGCTCAAGGAAAGCTATTTGAAATGGAGCGGAGAAGGATTGTCCCGGAGCATGCGTTCTTTTTCAGCTTATGAAAAAATGCCTGGGAAAGTTGAGACAAGCCTTCAAGGGGTCAGTTTTTCGCTTTGTACTCCTTTGCCAGGCTACCGGGCCGCCCTATGTACCCAAGGGCCATGCCTGCCGGACATGAAACCAATTCCCCAAGAGCAGATATTGCAATTTTACACCGAGAGAAGTGGGAATGGAGTAAAATCTACTTGACAATGGAAGAAAATTTTCCTACAATAAAATACAGTAATAAGAATTGTTATTATTTAGAGCCATGGCTCAAATTCATAAAGAAAAGAGGAAATGTCATGAAAGAATTAAAAGGTAGTCAGACTGAAGCTAACTTGCTGGCAGCATTTGCGGGCGAGTCCCAAGCACGCAACAAATACACCTATTACGCGTCTAAGGCAAAAAAAGATGGCTATGAACAGATCGCGGGCCTGTTCCTGGAAACCGCCGAAAACGAAAAGGAGCATGCTAAGATCTGGTTTAAGCTCTTGCATGATGGTATGCCGGATACCATGGAAAATCTAAAGGATGCCGCGGCGGGCGAAAATTACGAATGGACCGATATGTATGCGGGCTTTGCAAAGACCGCTAAGGAAGAAGGCTTTGATAAGATTGCCTATCTGTTTGAGGCGGTTGGCAAGATCGAGAAAGAGCATGAGGAACGTTATCTCAAGCTCCTGGCCAACATTGAAAACAATACGGTCTTTGTTCGCGATGGGGAAGTTTATTGGCAGTGCCGCAACTGTGGACACATCCATAAAGGCCTCCAGGCGCCTGAGGTATGTCCGGTATGCGAACATCCGAAATCTTTCTTCCAGCTTCCGGCGAAAAATTATTGAGCAATGGAAAAAGCACAGGCAATCGTGCCTGTGCTTTTTTTATTTTGCTGTTATTCAGTGCGCGTCCATACACGAAGCGGCGGCTGGCCTTGGGCATATCGCTGTATTTCATCTAAGATCATTTCGCTTTGCCAACGATCCACATCACAGCTCATGCCGGCCAAATGCGATGTAATCAGCACATTGTCCCGGTGCAAAAGTGGATGGTTTCCAGGCGCTGGCTCCTGCCACATTACATCCATCGCAGCGCCGGCAATGCGCTTTTCATCCAACGCATCTATCAATGCCTTTTGATCTACAACAGCCGCCCGTGCGGTATTGACAAAAACGGCCGTAGATTTCATCTGTGCAAACCATGAAGCATCGACGATGCCACGCGTTTCCTCGTTGACCGGAAGATGGATGGAAACGACATCAGACGTGGACAGCGCTTCTGCCAACGATACCTTTTCGCAGCCGCAGTTCTCGATGGTTTCCGCTGAACAGTAGGGATCGTAGACCTTGACTTTCATGCCAAAGCCTTCTTTGGCCGTATGCCCTACGCGGCGGCCGATGGCGCCAAAACCAATGAGCCCCAGCGTGCGTCCATACAGTTCAAACCCCCCGCCAAAATCGCGCATGGGGCTGCTGCCATCCGGCATGAACCATACGACATCCTGCTGAGGATCCAACACAAGCACATTTTCCTTGGCAGGGCCAAGATAACGTCCGCTGCGCAGGGCATGCGCATCCGCCGCAATGCGGCGTACCAAACCAATCAACAGACCGAAGAAAAATTCTGAGACAGAGTTGGCATTGCGTCCCGGCGTGTATACCAGCGGAATCCCGGATTGATGAATGGCCTTCCAGTCTACATTCACCGGCGTACCGCGCCCGCAGCCCAACAGCTTCATACCGCTTTGCTGCCAGGCCTGAATACAGCGAGCCGTTACAACCTCATCGCTGATGTATACGATCTCATGGCCCAGGCACTGGGAGAGCAGCTCTTCCTCTGTAGGCTTTCTGCCCTTCAGGGCCGGACGGCCCACGGTTGTGATATCGCAGAATGCGTTGAGCTCGGAAAGATAGGGCTCTGTAACGGCACTGGACAGCGCCAATTTGATCTTCTGCTTTGCCATCATCCAATCGCCTTTCCATTCATATCCTCCGCCGTCAGGATGACGGGGTCTCCCATTCCCTTTGCCAGGAAATACAGCTGTGCCATGGATTCCATCTCCTCAGCGATATACATGGCCTGTTCGATGGTTTCAGCCCCGGCGATCAATCCATGATTTTGGAGAAGCACGGCCTTATATCCCTGCATTGCTTGATAGGTAATCTCTGCTAGCTCCTCGGTTCCGGGCGGCGCAAATTTGGCGCAGGGAAGTTCGTATGCACCGCAGAGCGATAGCATGAAGTGAACGGCAGGCAACGACTTACCCAGGCAGGAAGCAGCTGTGGCATACGGAGAATGGGTGTGCACCACTGCATTGATGTCCGTGCGCCCTTTGTAATAGCTGCGATGCATGACGTGCTCAATGGAAGGCCGGCGTGTGCCCTCCACCACATGGCCTTCCAAATCGATGACCACAACATCTTCGGCCGTGATTTCGTGGTAATCCATCGAAGAGGGGCTCATCGCGTACAGGCCTTCCTTGCGGTTGAAGACGCTGATGTTGCCGGCAGTGCCCGTCGTAAGCCTCTTTTCCAGCATCTTGACGCCATAGGCGCGGACCAATTCCCGTTCTTCTCGTAAAATCATGGAAACGACCTCCTTAAAATATGATGGACGCAGATCATTGCTGCGCGATCAGCTCAACCCCGTTTGGCATGCATAAAATACGGCTTTGCGGCCCTGTTAGTGCATCTGCCATTTCCAGAGCCTTAGACAGACAAGCAGCATGGCGCAGGCCAAAGGTCTCGACCAATTCAGGTTCGCATTGATCGGTCACGAGGATCACATGCGCTTTTTGCAAAATACGGGCCAAGATCTGTGCCTGCCATTGATCGGCCTGCGTTTGTCCACGGCCTTTCTGCAAAAGCGCCTGCGTTAAGGCACTAGGGCTTTGGTATTGACGGAAAAGCTCATAAAAGCCCTGGCTTCCGTGCCCATCATAACATGAACAAAGCGCAATGATGACCCCGCCGGGACGTACGCAAGGCTCTGCCCCGCTCATGCATTTGACGGACTGATAGATATTCAGATCCAACGGCGCGCCGCCATTGCCGGTAATCACGATATCTGCCTGGCAAACCGGCACCTGCGTTTGGCTCTGCACATAAGCACACCCTGCCTCATGCGCTTGCTCAAAATGCCCCGCAAAGGCGCGTACAATTTGCTTTTTCTCATTCAAGCATACGTTTAATATGAATTGCAGATGCGCCTGGCGGGCAGCATACAGCATATCCTCATGCAGCGGATTGCCCTTTAATGAGCCGCTGTGTGCAAGAGGATGATGTATAAACTCCGCGTTGTGGTTATAAAAAACCGTTTCCTGCGAGGCAATGCCTGGCAAAATGCTTTTGCGCCCGCCGGAATAGCCGGCGAAAAAATGCGGCTCAATAAAGCCTTCAGACAAAATGAGATCTGCCCATTCGACCTGCTCGTTCAGCCATAAAGCGCCGCCGGAAGGCAGCGTGCCGAAGCAGCGCATGCTTTGCGCGTCCCTGGCATTGTGTACCAATACAGTTTCATGAGACAAGATGTCTGCGCCAAAGCGGTCCCGCAGCTCTTTATCGGTTGTTAAGCGGTGAAATCCCGTAGCCACCAAAATATGGATCTCTGCCTGCGGATTGCCCCGGCGGATCTCCTCCAAAAGCAACGGCATGGTAATTTGGCTGGGCATTGGGCGCGTATGGTCGCTGGTGATGATAAGGATATGCTGTTTTCCCCGGCTAAGATCGGAAAGGCAAGGGCTGCCGATGGGATGAGATAGCGCCTCACGCACAACCTGCCGCTGCCAAGTCAGCGTCATAGAAGGCTGTGGCTTGGCCTGCAGAACGCCTGCAAACCGATTCTCCGGAATGAAACAGTTAACATGGCCTGTGCCATAGGGAATAGAAATGTCTGGCATAAGATTCCTCCTTCAAAAGGCACATATAGTATACCATATTACATAACAGTTTGGCTTTTTGTTTCGCCTATGGTAGAATAATGCTATGGTTTTTAGCAATTTGACAGACTTCTTTGTAAAGGGATGAGTTGCTTTGGAAAAAATGAGACTCGGAAAAACAGAACTTATGGTCACCAAAACGTCCTTTGGGGCGTTGCCTATCCAGCGGGACGATTTCCCTACGGCCATTCGGATCCTGCGTAAGGCGTTTGATGCAGGCATCAATTATTATGATACCGCGCGCTTTTACACGGATAGCGAGGAAAAGCTGGGCGCTGCCTTTTCAGATGTGCGTAAAGAGGTCATCATCTCCTCCAAATCAATGGGGAATACCAAGCAGGAGGTCATAGACCATTGTATGCAGGGGCTTAGAAACATCAAATCCGATTATTTTGACCTTTATCAGCTGCATAATCCGTCTTCCTTAGATTATGAGGATCCGGATGGGCCGCTGGCAGGGCTTTTGGAACTAAAGAAAAAGGGATATGTAAGGCATATCGGCATCACCAACCATTCGCCGAAAATGGCAGTGGAGGCCATTGAATCGGGCGTATTTGAAACGCTTCAATTTCCGTTCTCGTATCTATCTGGCGAGGTAGAGGACGATCTGCTGCGCCGCTGTAAGGAAAAGGATATGGGATTTATTGCCATGAAGGCGTTGTCCGGCGGCTTGGTGGGCAATGTGCCGGCGGCCTTTGCGTTTATCCGGGAGTATGATAATGTAGTGCCGATTTTCGGGATCCAGCATGAATGGGAGCTGGATGAGTTTATTGCGTTAGACGCCAACCCGCCGAAAATGGATGCTGAAATGCGCGCTGTGATCGCCAAGGATAGAAAAGAGCTGGCTGGGGAATTTTGCCGGTCTTGCGGATACTGCATGCCGTGTCCGCAGGGCATCAATATTCCCACGGCGGGCCGCATACATCTATTGGCGACGAGATCTCCCTATCAGCAGTTCTTGACAAAAGAATACAGGGATGAACAAAAATTGGTGGATAACTGTATCCATTGCGGGCAATGCGCCAGCCGGTGCCCTTATCATCTAGATACGCCGGCCATGCTGGCTTCGCAGGCTAAAAAATTCTGGGCCTGGGCGGAGGAGCATAGGAGCGAGTGGACGGATTAAAAAATTGACCTGGGCAGGGAACGACAGATGTTTGTTCCCTGCCCAAATTATATTTACCAGAAAACGTTTGGCCTTGCTTTTCCAAAGTGGATAAGGTACAATAAACGCTAGAATAGGGAATGAAGTTCTCCCTCGGGCAACCGAAACCGCTTTTTAGCTGATGACTTCTGCAAATCCGCAGGAGCATTGGCTTTTTTTGTTTCCTGCGAAAGGGGTAAGAATATGGTTTCTTCTTTGGCGATGATTTTTTTGGGTGGCCTATTGTGTGCGGCTGCATGCAGCAAAATGGGGCTTCCGCGCATCATTGGGATGCTGCTTGCAGGCATTATAATGGGCCCGCATGTGCTGGGCCTGCTGGATCGCTCTATTTTAAGCGTTTCCGCGGATCTAAGGCAGATGGCTCTTGTCATTATCTTGCTCAAAGCAGGGCTGTCTTTGGATGTTAAGAGCTTAAAACAAGTAGGCAGACCTGCATTTTTAATGACCTTTGTGCCGGCCAGCTTTGAAATTTTGGCATTCGTGCTCTTTGCGCCGCCGATTTTGGGGCTATCGCGTATAGAGGCGGCCGTAATGGGGGCCGTATTGGCGGCGGTATCGCCGGCCGTGGTCGTGCCCAAAATGGTTGCCCTGACAGAGCAGGGCTATGGCGTGAAAAAGGGGATTCCGCAAATGATATTGGCGGGCGCGTCGATGGATGATGTCTTTGTCATCGTTCTGTTTACGAGCTTTATGGGCCTGGCCCAGGGGGGCCATTTTTCTGCGTTCAGCCTTTTGTCTATCCCTATTTCCATCGCGCTGGGAATTCTTTCCGGTTTGGTTTTAGGCATGGTGCTGGCAAGGCTGTGGCGCTGCCAGGCAGGACAGAGCACACAGGCCACGATAAAGGGGCTGGTTCTTTTGGCCTGTGCTTTTTTGCTGGTAAGCCTGGAGGATTGGCTGGAAGGGATTGTGCCGCTGAGTGGCCTGTTGGGGGTCATGAGCATGGCGGTGATGGTGCAACGGCGTACGCCACAGCTTGTGGGACAGGATCTATCGCAAAAGTTTTCCAAGCTTTGGATGGCCGCCGAGCCGATTTTGTTCGTCCTGGTGGGTGCCGCTGTGGATATTCCCTATGCGGCCTCGGCTGGCATTGGTGTCGTTGCTATGATTTTTTTGGCCCTGGTGTTCCGCGTCTTGGGGGTTGTTTTTTGCATGATTGGCACAGCGCTTACCAAAAAGGAATGGCTGTTTTGTATGATTGCTTATCTGCCCAAGGCAACGGTACAGGCGGCCATCGGATCGGTTCCGCTTTCGATGGGGCTGGCCTGTGGGCAGCTGGTGCTAACGGTAGCGGTGGTAGCGATCTTGATTACCGCCCCTTTGGGGGCGGTGGGTATGGAGTATACCTATAAAAGGCTGCTCAGCAAGGAATAAAAAAAGGCACGGATTTTCCGTGCCTTTTGCATGCTGGGAATAAAAAGCTATAGATTGGCTTCATAGGTAAGCGTATGGATCCAAGCGCCGCTTTGCACCCTACGCCTGCCCACAAAGAACTTGATGATTTCTCCCGGCGCTGTAAAAGCATAGACCCACATCGGGGAAATATGCAAGACAAACGCGGCCAACGCAACAGGGATAAGGATCAGCGTCCACTGGAAGCCGGCATCCAAGAACAGGGAAAAGCGCGCATCGCCGCCGCTGCGCAGGATGCCCACGACGATTAAGTTGTTGAGCATCAAAATGGGTAGCATACAGCCGTAGATGCGAATGATGTTGAGTGAAATAGCAATGACATCTGGGCTGGCATCATACAGGTGCATGATAAAGGGCGCAGCAATATTCAATACAATGGCAACCCCGATGGCAACAAAGGGGATGATATGCATATAGCGGGTTGCATATGTCTGGGCTTTTTTAAGATTGCCCTCCCCAATAACCCTGCCACACTGTACAGCACAAGCATTGCTAAGCCCGACAAAGATCACGTAGCCCATCTTATCAAAGGAATTGAAGATCCCCGTTGCCGCGGACATCTGGGTGCCAATTCTGGCATAACACAGCATAACGGTAAACTGCGCCATGCTCCAAAAGCTTTCGTTGAGAAAGACTGGAATCGCAAGGCTGAAATATTTCTTGATATGTGTCTTTGGGATAGGGAAAATCGGGATCTTTTTATCCAAAGCAGGAAAATAACGCACCTTGCGGATGATAAACAGCAGCGTGCAGTCTACAATCTGGCTGAGCATGGAGGCGATGGCTGCGCCTTGTATGCCGAGCGCAGGGAGGCCGAGTTTGCCATAAATCAAAATATAATTAAAAACCACGTTGACGGCAAGGCCTGTCAAGGCTGTTGCCATGGGGAATTTTACATCGCCCGTACCGCGCATAATGGCGCCCAATATAAAGCCTGCTCCGATAAAAGGATAGGAGAAACAAACGATGGAAAGGTACTGTGCGCCCAGCGCAAGCACTTCCGGATCGTTGGTAAACAAAAGAAGAAATGTTTGTGGCGTAATGGCGCACAAAATGCAAAAAACCCAGCCAATCACCTGTCCGCAGATCAAGGACAATCCAAATGTACGTCGTATGCTTGGCAGATCCTGGCTCCCCCAAAACTGCGAGGTAAGGGCAGTTGTGGCGCTGGTGATCCCAAAGATAAAGATCAGGAAGACAAAGGTGACTTGGCTGGCCTGCATCAAAGCGGCCAAAGCGTTGTCCCCCAATGAACCAATCATCAAGTTGTCCACCATGGTCATAGAGCTGGCAACCAGTTGCTGAAGCATCATCGGGATGGCCAATTTACGCAAGGAGCTGTAAAAAGCACGATCCTCAAAACCAAAAAAAGACACTTGCAATCCCCCTCTCTTATACATACAAGCGTGTTATTACCACTCTATCAGAGAAACAGGGGGAACGCAATAAGGAAAAGAAAAAAACGCCGAAGCGTTTTTTTAGATGCAATTGCCGTTATTTACAGGCTTGTTTTTCATGGTGCCGATGCGCAAGATCCTGAAGAGTAAGGGTGTCCACCACAGAGGAGATGGCATCCTGTATTTTTTGCCAAACCTCTAGCGTAACACAACCTTCCCGACGGGGACAGCAATTTTCACCCTCCAAGCAGGACACAGGGGCAAGCTCTCCTTCCACGGCACGAAGCACCATGCCTACCGTGATTTCTTCAGGCCTTTTGGCCAGCCGATAACCGCCCTGTGCACCGCGGATGCTTTGTACCAGCATTGCCCTGTGCAGCTGGGTGATGATCTGTTCCAAATATTTGCCGGATATTTCTTGATTTTTCGCAATTTCCTTGACGGATACCCATTGATTGGCATCATGCAGTGCCAATTCCAGCATAAGCCGCAACGCATAGCGACCCTTGGTTGAAATTTTCATCTGACGCCTCCTTGCTATATCCCTATTATGCCATAGGAATTATAGGGAAGCAAGCAAGGCATTTTATGCCAGCCCCACAATGGTACAGGGAACAGTTTCTGCCAACAAATCGCTGAGATGGTGTTTGGCGTGGCCGATGATGACATGCGTACCGGACAATGCCGATTTTAACGCAAATTCCAGCTTGGATTTGGCGCCGTTTGCACCTGGACGGCTGGCGCCTACACAATGGCTTTGCATTTCACGCACCTTGGCTATGAGATGTTCCGGTGTTTTGGCGGTGATGGAGCGGATCAGGGTAGAGGGATCATCGGGGTTTGCGTAGATACCGTCCACCCCCGTCATCAGCAGCAGGGTACGGGCGTGCACTGCCTCTGCAATGACAGCGGCCGTTTCGTCGTTGTCGATGCACTCCACCACATCGTCATGCTTTTGCTTGAGCACGCTCAGCTCCATTTTCCGATTTTCTGTAAAGGAGACGGGGTCGTTGTAATTTACGATGGGAATGGCGTTTTGCTCGGCAGCCCGGAAAAACAAGCCCTGCAAATGCGCCCGCTTTTCCGGGTCGTTGAAATGCTGGTGCTCTACCAGCACCTGGCGGACGGAATATTTTGGGTCGATAAAACGCCGATAGTTTTCCATCAGAATGGCCTGCCCCTGCGCGGCATAGTCGGTTTTTACATCGTCCATGGAGCCTTCCAGCTCGTGGCCATGGCGGCGCAGATAATCCAGGCGGCCAATTTCCGTTGCGCCGGAAGATACCCAGATCATGCCGGGGTGCAGGGCGTGGCCTAGCCGGGAAAAGATATTGTAGTCTATATCGTGATCCTCTGGACGTATCAGGGCCATAGAACCGATTTTCCCCACAACGTCGATGCGTGGCTGTGTACTCATTGTTTTTCTTCCTCCGTGGAATCTGCAGTGTCAAAGGCATCAATTGCCTCTAAGGATAAAATTTGCTGGCTTTGCAATTCTGGCAAACTTTCCACCCGGCTCAGCTTGCGCTGGATCTGCCTGGTACGGGTACCGACCAGCGTTTCCAGCTTGCTGGAGGCTGTTTCCAGCTGCTTTTGCGTAGCGGCCAAAGCATCCCCAAACTTATTGAACTCCGTTTTAACGGCCCCCAATACCTTCCATACCTCGCTGGTATGCTTTTGGATGGCCAGCGTACGGAAGCCCATCTGCAGGCTGTTGAGAATGGCGCTCATGGTGGTAGGCCCAGCAATATTGATATGATAATCCCGTTGCAGCGTTTCGACAAGCCCCCGGCGCACAACTTCCGCATAAAGCCCTTCAAAGGGAAGGAACATGATGGCAAAATCCGTCGTATACGGTGGATCGATGTATTTGGTGGCAATATCCTTGGCAAATGAACGGATGGTGCGGTCCAAATGCTTTCCGGCTTCAGCGATGGCCGCGCTGTCGCCTGCGTCGTAGGCGTCTTGCAGCTTAGCGTAAGCATCAGCGGGAAATTTTGCATCGATAGGCAGATAGACAACCCCGCCCTCTTCATCGCCGGGGAACTTTACTGCATACTCTACACGCTCGGAGGAGCCGTGCTTGGTAACGACATTGGCGTCATACTGCTCGGGCGTTAGGATCTGATCCAAAATGGAGCCGAGCTGTATTTCCCCGACAATCCCGCGTGTTTTGACATTGGAAAGCACCTTTTTCAAATCGCCTACGCCGCTGGCCAGGGTCTGCATTTCGCCCAATCCCTTGTACACCTGTTCCAGCCTATCGTTGACCAAACGGAATGATTGCCCAATGCGATCTTCCAAGGTTTTTTGCAGTTTCTCGTCGACGGTGGCGCGCATCTGTTCCAGCCTTTTGCCGTTATCCTCCTGCATGGTACGGATGCGCTGCTCCATGGTCTGCCGCATTTGCTCCAGCTGTTGTTCGGTGTGCGTTGTGAGCCGGGCTACCCTATCATCCATAAGCTTTAGGCCATTATCCATGGTGCGCTGTAAAGTATCGTTGCGCTGGGTAATTTGCAAATTCAGCTCTGCAAGCCGCTTATCCTGCAGCGCAGAGGACTGCGCCTGGGAAGCCGCCAGCAGCTCGGATAAATTTTTAACAGAGCTTTGTACGGTTTGCGAGGTTTCTTGGCGCGAAAGACGCAGCTCCTGCTGCAAATCGCGCTGCATGCGCTCCAATGAGCCGTCAGATTTTGGTTGTTGTCCTGCCTTGGAAAGCGCAATGAGCCCAATGATAAGGCTGGCCGCGCTGAGCGCCAAGAGCAGATAGATCCACCAATCCATCCAATCCCTCCTAAGTGGAAAGAGGCCGCGTTTTCACACGGCCTCTGTGTATTTGGTGAGACATCGCGTTATTTTGCCATGGAAGCCTTAGCCTTGGCCACGACATTTTCCACAGTAAACCCGAATTTTTCAAACAGGACACCGCCCGGCGCGCTTGCACCGAAATGATCGATGCAGACAGCCTCTCCGGCGTCGCCGATGACCTCGCGCCAGCCAAAGCTGCTGCCGGCCTCTACGGCTACGCGGGCTTTTACTGCCGGGGGCAGTACGGCATCGCGGTATGCAGGCCCCTGGCGCAAGAACAGCTCCATGCTGGGCATGCTGACAACGCGTACCTTTTTGCCCTCGTCGGACAGAACCTTGGCGGCTTCTACGCACAACTGCAATTCAGAGCCGCTGCCCATGAGGATAACATCCGGCGTTCCTTGGCAATCTTGAAGCACATAGCCCCCTTTGGCTACCTCTAGGCCGGTGCCTTCCAGCAGCGGCAGGTTGGTGCGGCTGAGTGCAAACAGCGTAGGCCCGGGATTGCCCAGCGCATAGAGATAGCTGGCAGCAGTTTCGCGTGCATCGGCAGGGCGGAAGGTTGTGCAGCCAGGCATCGCACGGAAGGAGGCCAGCTGCTCGATGGGCTCGTGCGTAGGCCCATCCTCGCCAACGCTAATGCTATCATGCGTCAAAACATACATGACGTTGGTCTGCATCAGTGCGCTGAGACGGATGGCGTTGCGCATATAATCGCTGAACACAAAGAAGGTAGCACAGAACGGACGCACACCGCCATGCAACGCCATACCGTTGCACATCGCCGCCATGGCAAATTCGCGGATGCCAAAGTGTATATTGCGCCCTTCGCGGCATTCCGGGGAGAACCATTCCTCTCCCTTCAAAACGGAGTTGTTGGAGGGGCCCAGGTCAGCGCTGCCGCCAAACAGGTTGGGCACCATATCCTTGAGCTGATTGAGCACATTGCCGGAAGCCGCGCGAGAAGCGATGGGCTTATCGTCTACCTGCATCAATTTTTCAATGTCCACGCCGGCCGGCATACCCTTGGCAAAAGCTTCTTGATACGCTTTATAACAGTCAGGATACTGCGCTTTGTAAGCTTCCATCATCGAAACCCATTTTTCATAGGCCTGAGAGCCTTTTTCCATGGCTTTAGCGCAATGGTCATACACTTCCTGGGGCATGGTAAAAGGCTCTTCCAACGGCCACTCAACGGCCTTGCGGAGCGCAGCTACATTTTCGGCCCCCAACGGCGATCCGTGGGATTTTTCACTGCCTTCCAGCGGTGTGCTGCGGGCAATTTTGGTATCCACCAAAATAAGCGTGGGTTTGCCAGCCTGCTTGGCCTGGCCAATGGCATCTGCAATGGCGTCGATGTCATCGCCGTTTACATTGTCGATGGTATGCCAGCCATAGGCACGATACCGCGCTGCGACATCTTCGTTGAAGGTAACGGAGGTGTTGCCCTCGATGGTGATGCGGTTGCGATCGTACAAAACAATGAGCTTATCCAGCTTTTGCGTACCGGCAAAGGAGCAGGCCTCGGAGGAAATGCCTTCCTGCAAGCAGCCGTCTCCTACGAGCGCATAGGTATAATGATCTACAACCGGGAAGCCCTCTTTGTTGAATTTGGCCGCCAGATGAGCTTCTGCCATTGCCATACCGACCGCCATACATACCCCTTGGCCCAGCGGCCCGGTGGTGGCCTCAATACCAGCTGCATGGCCGTATTCGGGATGCCCGGCCGTGGGGCTGTTCCATTGGCGGAACGATTTGAGATCCTCCATTGTCAGCCCAAAGCCAAACATATGCAGCAGGGAATACAGCAGCATGCTGCCATGGCCGGCGGACAGCACAAAGCGGTCACGGTTTTGCCAATCAGGATGCTTAGGGTCGATGATCATATGTTTGCTGTAAAGCGCATAGCCCATCGGCGCTGCCCCCATCACCATACCGGGATGGCCGCTGTTGGCGCGCTGAATGGCGTCAGCAGATACAACGCGAATGGCATTGGCGCATAGGTTGTCTAAAGATTGCATCTAAAAAATCCTCCTTTATGATTGTTTGTTGAAGAAATGGTAAAAATCAGCCAACTGAGTATATCCCTCTGCCAAGGTATCAACAAGCGAGGACGCATATACCGTTTCCATGGACACGGGCTTTTCAAAATAAAAATATTTGCGGGCCAGAAGCTCCATCAAAACGGGATCCTCGCTGGTTTGCGGCGGACGCTTGTAGCACGGTCCGCCAAGGACGAACCCAAGCGCTGCATACTGATCGATCATCTGGCGGGTCGGATGGGGATGCGCTAAAAAATAGCGACGTTTTTCCGTCATTTCCTGGGGCGTGCTATGGCTTGTCCCTAAGCCAAACACACAACCAGCGGGGTCTAGATCAAAATAAAAGGCCAAGCGCATTCCCGGATCCTTGGTGATGAATTTCAGCCACATCTTGGTACGGTACGGCGCTTTGTTTTTGCTAAAACGGGTATCTCGGCGGATGCGGGATATGGTGCCGCCCATCACGGGCCGCAGATCCAGACGCCCGTCAATCTTTGCCAGCGTAGGAGAAACCCCGAGCGAGAGCTGCTTTAACGGAGCCAATACAACTTCGTTAAACTCGCTGCGCAACGCTTCAAAGTGCTGTGGCGTATTATCAAACCCGATCTTCATAAAAAATTCAAATGTCTGCTGGGTAAACCCAGAAAATCCTACCTGTTCCATTGATTCATATTATACCTTGAAATGGGAGTGGAGAAAAGCTTTTTGCAAAGAAAGTTCATGGCAATGCTTCCAAGGGAGGGGATACTGCTTCTTGATTCTAAAAGGCTGCGGATAACAAAAGATACCCCGCAGGCATTTAGCTGCGGGGTATTGTGTTCAAACAAAGATCAGCGTTTACGCCGTTTGGGGGTGCTGGGCCCGTATCCTGGGTCATTGTCTACCATACGGCGAGAACGCGGCCGGGGTTCTGGCTCTTCCTCGCGCGGCGGCCGGCGCTTTGGCTGCTGCCTGCGTGCAAAAAACTCCTCTTCGTCCGGAGCATAGCGATTGGATGGCGCCGGGCGCTTTGGCTGCGGCCGGGGCTGCTGCTCCTCTGGTCTACGCCGTGGAGGTTGCTTAGCTGCCTGCTGCGGACGCCGTTGCTCATTTTCCGGCGGCCTACGTCTCTGTGGGGCCTGCTGAGTTTCTGTCCGCCGCTGCCTGCGCAGTTGGAGCTTTGCCTGCTCTATCTCCTTTTTAGAGAAGGGTTTGGTCATCTCTCCATCATCTTTGGAAGAAGCTCTGCGATAGTATTTTTGATTTTCGCGGATCTGTCCGCCGGCGATCATACCGGCAGCTGCTCCCAGCGCAGCGCTGCCGGCAGCATTGTCCTCATCGTCACCGATGGTGGGCATTTTGGCTCTGCGCGGCGGCATGGGTGATTCTCCGTCAAGATCCTCTTCCAGCAAAGGCGTTTCATCGTCTTCATCGAGGGGCATCTGCGGCGGACGTCTGCGCGGCGGGCCGTCTGTGCTGTGCATGGCTGCCCGGCTGCGCGGCCCAGCGCCGCCCTTGGGAGGATGCGGCCCGCCCTTAGGCCCTTTTTTCTTGGCCCGTTTTTCCTGCATGACCAGAACGGCCAGCGTGATGCCTGCAATGAGGATGAGTACGACGATAACGATCATGATGATAAACAGCGTACTCAGGGAATCGCCACCGCTGGGGTTTAGTGTATTCTCCGTCGCCGTGGCCGTAGGCGAAGAGATTGAAATGGTCGACGACGAAGCGGAATACTGCATGCCGTCCCCATCCTGGGCAGTTACCTGGAAGAGATAATTTCCAGCGGCAGAGACAGTTGCTTGCTTGGTAAGCGTCTGCTTTTCCCCAATGCCGAGGGTAGAAAAGGTGCCCAGTGTGCCCAAACGGGATTCGCTGACCGTAACATCCTTTAAAGCGATATCGCCGATGTTTTCCACGGTGATGGTAAAGGTAACATCTCCGGGCAGGGTCAGCGTGGTGGGGTCTGCTGTAGCGGTTATAGAAACGTTGGTAGGCGCAGCGGAAAGAAACGGCTGGCCATTGATATTCACCACCACAGGCGAGCTGGTAACGGTTTTTGTCTCCTCTCCGGACGGATAGCTGACCTTAAAGGTAACCGCACGCGGGGAAGTGAGAGAAGTTTGGTAGGTAAACGTCTCCGTTTTGGTATCGTTATCCGCGGAGGCCGCAATGGAAAGCCCGGATTTTACCGTATTGCCCTGATCATCCGTGACGGTAATGTTGCTTACCGGCACGGTGCTGTCGTTTCTCAGGGCAATGGTGAAGGTAACGCTGTCGCCGGAATTGATAAGAGCCTTGTCTACAATGGCGGACACAGAAAGCTTGGCATCCCCGCCGCTGACGGTGATTTTTTTGCTTTCCACCGACTCATTGTGGCTGCTGCCGCCAGCGGTAAAGGTTGCCTTGGGTGTACTCGTCACAGTTTCGGTAGGCTTAATGGTTTTGGAAACCGTCTTGCTGGCGCCCGCTTTGAGCGATATCCCGGAAGCTACGCCGTCCGGTACGGCCGGATCGGTGATGCTAAGCCCGGTAATGTCGGCAGTGCCCGTATTTTTCAGGCTATATGTCAGCTTTACAGAATCGCCGGCGTTGACGGTGGTTTTGCTGATGGATCGGGTAAAGGCCAGAGAGACCTTCTCCTCCTCCCGCGATACCTGGAAGTTCACACGCTTGGAGCCGCTGTGGTTATCCGAGGACCAATCCACCACCACATAGGTATTGGAGGAATCCAGGTCGCTGCTGGATACGCCGCATGTAACGGAAAAAGTGTAGGAATCTCCCGCCGCTAAGTCCTTGTTCACCTTCACATCCTCGGCATAGGAAACGGAAAGAGAAATATCCTCGCCGACAGTATTCTTGATGGTACCCTTTACGGTGACATTGCCGCCGCCGGAAAGGGAAGAAGGCGTGACAGAGACATTGGAGACGGTAATATCGGCAGCAAATGCCAGCGGGATGGGCAGCATGGAAAAGCATAGCATCAGGCATAGCATAATAACGGCCAGAGTATGGATTCGGTTGCGTTTCAATGAAACACACCTCCTGTACAGTTTTGCAAAGCGGGCGATGCGCTTCCTTTTACAGGGGAAGTACCCAATTTTGCTTATCTTCTACGGTTCCGTATTGGATGCCGGTTAAGGTATTATACAACAATTGCGCCGTAGGGCCAATTTCGTTGTTGTTGATGACGATTTCGCGATCGCCCCAAATCAACGCGCCCACAGGAGAAATTACAGCGGCTGTACCGGTGCCAAAGACCTCTTCCAAGGTGCCGTTGGCATGGGCATCAAACACTTCCTGGATGGAAATGGGGCGTTCTTCTGCTTCAATGCCAAGCTGTTTGGCCAGCTTCAATACGCTGTCGCGCGTGATGCCGGCCAGGATAGAACCGCGTAGCGGCGGCGTTACGATCTTGCCGCCGATTTTGAACATGATGTTCATAGAGCCGACTTCTTCAATGTATTTACGTTCCACCCCATCGAGCCACAATACCTGCGCGCAGCCCTTTTTCTGCGCTTCGTGATCGGCGATCAGGCTGCATGCGTAGTTGCCGGCGGCCTTGGCAAAGCCCATGCCGCCCCTTACAGAGCGGACGTATTCATTTTCTACAAAAATACGTACCGGCTTTAGCCCTTCGGCATAATAAGCGCCCACAGGCGAAAGGATGATGGCAAAAATATAGTTATGCGCAACATGCACGCCCAAATGCGCATCCGTCGCCACGGCAAACGGGCGGATATACAGGCTGGTTCCGGCGGTATGCGGCACCCAATCCTGTTCCATACGGATCAGCTGGCGCAGCGCATCCAGCACGAAATCGCAATCAATGGCCGGAATGCACAAACGCTCTGCACTGCGGTTGAAGCGGCGCAGATTGTCCATCGGACGGAACAGCTGAATGTTTCCATCCGGGTTGCGATAGGCTTTCATCCCCTCAAATATAGCCTGCCCATAGTGCAGGACCATCGCAGCGGGATCCAGCGCAAAATCACCGTAGGGTACGATACGAGCATCGTGCCAGCCTTGGCCCTCCGTATAGTTCATCATGAACATATGGTCGGTAAAGATCTGACCAAAACCAAGATTGGATTCATCCTGCGGTTTTTCTTTCAGTGCGGTTGCTTTCTGGATGGTAAGTTCCATAGCGTTTCACTCCTCAATCGTTTTGGCCCTTTATGGGTCGAATCTATCAATCAATGGGCCAGGGTGCAATGGCATGTTCAGCAAACTGAACTTCCACGCGCCCATCGCAATGATTATACAAAGCTTGGCGAAAGGGCTCCCAGGCTTCCTTGCGGGAAAGCCCCTGGCAGAGAACCTCCGCCCCATAGTCCGTTTGTTCCAATTGGATATCCGATGATTGCAAAAAACGATCCAGCCTAGCCCAGTGGGCGTAGTCTACGGCAAACCCCCAGCGGACCACCGGAACATATTGACACAGCCCGGCCGCATCCAACGCCTTGGCGGCCGCTTCGCTGTATGCACGCACCAGACCGCCGGCCCCCAGCAGCACGCCGCCAAAATAGCGGACCACAACGACCATGGTATTGGTAACGTCTTTATGATGCAGCACTTGTAGGATGGGCATGCCTGCCGTACCCTGCGGCTCGCCGTCATCGCTGTATTTTTGCAGCTGCTGATCGGCGCCCAAAACATAGGCGCTGCAATGATGGGAAGCATCCCAATGGCGCTTTCTCAATGCAGCTAGCTTTTCATTGGCCTCTTCAGCAGAGGAGACCAAAAAGGCATAGCCAATGAAGCGGCTTTTTTTAATGACGATCTCTATTTCGCTTTCGTGTGCGATGGTGCGATATCCGTTCATTTCATCAGGAAACGATGGTACGATTTTTTGCCCTTGCGGATCACCAGTCCGTCACCCTTAAGGCGGTCAGGGTCGATGGGCATAAACACGTCGGCGACTTTGACATCCTCCAGCGATACGCCCCCGCCGTCCACCAAGCGGCGTGCATCGCCGCGGCTCTTGGCAAGGCCGCTCAACACGAGCAGATCCACAACCTGAAGGCCCTGGGCGGCCTGGCCTTCTGAAAGCACAGTGGTAGGCATATTGTCTAGGCTGCCGCCGCCGCCAAAGAGCGCTTCGGCCGCTTCGGCCGCTTTGTGGGCCTCTTCCTCGCCATGCACCAGCTTTGTAACCTCAAACGCCAGTACCTTTTTGGCTTTGTTGATTTCCTGGTCTTTCAAGGCGCCTAAAGCGTGTACCTGGTCCATCGGCAAATAAGTCAAAAGCGCCAGGCATTTTTCTACGCTGGCATCCTCTACATTGCGCCAGTACTGGTAGAAATCATACGGGCTGGTCTTATTGGCATCCAGCCAAAGCGCGCCGGCCCGTGTTTTACCCATTTTCGTGCCGTCGGCATTGGTCAATAGGGTAAAGGTCATGGCAAAGGCGTCCTTGCCCTCTACACGGCGGATAAGGTCAGCACCTGCCAGAATATTGCTCCATTGATCGTCACCGCCCATCTCCAAGATGGCACCCTTGGTACGGAAGAGATGCAGAAAGTCATACGCCTGAAGCAGCATGTAGTTGAATTCCAAAAAGGTCAGCCCGCCTGCCAGACGGCTCTTATAGCATTCGGCAGACAGCATGCGGTTGACGGAAAAGTGAACGCCGATTTCACGCAAGAAATCGATGTAATTCAAACCCAGCAGCCAATCGGCATTGTCCACCATCTCGGCGTTGTTGGGCAGGGCTTCAGAGAAATCCAAAAACCGCGCCATCTGGTTTTTCAACGCTTGGGTATTGTGCGCCACGGTATCCTTTGTCATCATCACGCGCATATCGTTGCGGCCGGAGGGATCTCCGATGGCGCCTGTGCCGCCGCCCACGAGGATCAACGGCTTATGGCCTGCCTTTTGCAGATGGCTCATGGCCATCAGCTGAAGAAAGTGCCCTACATGGCAGCTGTCGGCGGTAGGGTCATAGCCCGTGTAAAACGTTACGGACTGGCTGCCCAGAATATCCCGGATCTCGGGATGGCTAACCTGCTTGATAAAGCCGCGTTCCGTTAAAACGTCGTATACATTCATCGATTTTCTCCTTTTGTGCTGTTATTTCAGAGTTTCCTTTAAAAGATCGCCCAAGATCTGCATGCCCTGGGTAATACGTGCCGGCTCGCAGGCGGAAAAATTCAGCCGAAGGGTATTGGCATGGCCGCCGTCCGGATAGAAATGCGTGCCGGGGATATAGGCCACCTTGCGTGCGACGGCTTTTTCCAGCAGCGGCAGCGTATCCATGCCTTCCGGCAGCTCGGCCCAGACAAACAGGCCGCCCTGCGGTACGGTATGCGTACAGCTGTCCGGGAAAAAGCGGAAGCCATCCAGCATGGTATGAAGCTGTTCGCGGTAGGCGGGAATGATCTCCTTGACATGCTCAAAATAACGGCCGCTGCGAATATAGGCATCTACCATGGCCTGTGCCAGGTTATTTGTGTGGGTATCCATTCCTTGCTTGGCCACCGTCATAGGACGTAGCAAGGCGGGATCACCAACGGCAGCGCCTACGCGAAGCCCCGGGGAAACGGTCTTGCTAAAGCTGATAAGATGCATCACATGCCCTGTCGTATCAAACGATTTGATGCTGGGCAGCGCTTCGCCTTCATAGCGCAGGCTGCCATAGGGATCGTCTTCCAAGATATAGACATCGTATTTTTCAGCCAGCTCCGCCATCTTCTGCCGCCGGGCAAGGGATAGTTTAGCGCCGGTTGGATTCTGAAAGGTAGGGATGGTATAGATGAATTTGGGGTGGTAAGTCTGGATGTCCTTTTCCAGCTGTATCACGTCCATCCCATCCTCATCCATCGGCACACCGATGACCTTGGCCTGGTAGCTGGCAAAGGTTTGCAGCGCCCCCAGGAACGTCGGCGATTCGCAAAGGATTACATCGCCGGGATTGATGAGGATCTTGGTAAACAACTCGATCCCTTGGCTGGAACCTGTGAGCGTTATGATATGATCCGTCGTCGTTTGGATGCTGCGTTCTTCCAGCACAGACAGGATGCTTTCCCTAAGCGGCGCATAGCCTTCCGTAGTGCCATACTGTAAAAGCACATCGCCCTTTTCCTTCAATAGCTGGGCGGATAGATCGGCCATCTCTTTAGAAGGGAAGCTCTTTACACTGGGGTTGCCTCCTGCAAAGGAAATGATGGAAGGATCGCCCAATAGCTTAAAGATTTCGCGGATCGCACTGCCGTTCAAGCCATCCATCCTGTTCGCCAGATGTGTTTGCATGCCAATGACTCCTTTTCATTTCACATTTATAAACTGTTTTCCTTGTATTTTACCCCAATCCCCCCGGGTTTTCAACATGATTGCGCAAAGAAAAGCATGAAAAGCCGGGCATTTGCGCACTATGAACATGGCAAAGCAACGGCAGCAGCAAAATAAAAAAAGCAGGAGAAAACTCCTGCTTTACGTCTTATTTATTCCTTTGCTTCCGCTGGCACATGTTTGCCGGTACGGAAGACATTGATGAGCGAATCTGCCAACACAAACACAGCGCCGAAAATGATGTTGACATAATAGGTAAAGAACCGCCAAAGAATCATCGTGACAAACTTAAGCTCGGCCGGGAATACTTGGGCAAAAAACAAGTAAAACCCGCCTTCGCTGGCCACAGAAGCGCCCGGCAGAGGAACATATGAAACCGTGAGGTACAAAAAGGACTGTAAAGCCACGATTTCAAACAAATTGTAGCCAGATAACCCAAACGCCTTATAGATGAAAAACGTAATGGAGAAGTAGGCGAACATCTGGATAAAGATGACGAGTGCGGTGCTCAAAAACATCCTTGTGCTGTGTTTAAAAACCTGCGCGCTCTGATGAAACTCCTCCAGCGTTTTGGAAAGGGAAATCACAGCACGCTCCGGATGTTTGATGATATGGATCTTATGCAAAAACCATACCAGACGGGTAGCCAAAGACAGAAGCGGCCCCTGCTTTACCATCGCAAAAATGACGATGCCGGTAATCAGCGCATTGGCGGCAAAGCCAATGCAGGTCAACGGCAGCACGCCGGGATTGCTGGTAAAAAAGTCCAACCCCCGGAAAAGAAGGGAAAACACAAAAAACAGGCAGATGACCGATTCAAAGATGACAAACTTGATGCAGAATACACTGGTGCTGGTACCCACAGGCACGCCATCCTTTTTCATGTAGACGACCTGAACAGGCTGCCCGCCAGAGGAAAACGGCGTCAGAGCGCTGTAGTAGATGCCAATGATCCCGTTTTTAATGGACTTTCTAAGTTTGAAATTCGGATGGACAAACCGCATAATGCAATGCACAGCCAAGCCCTCAAAAACAAAGTTGATGATGCAAGCGCCAACGGCGGCCAAGATCCAGCCGATGTGAAGAGACCCAATGGCGGAAAAGAAATCCGTAACGCTAGGATCCAAAAAACCAATGACTACGATGATGCCAATGGTCAAAGCAATGTACAACAAATTTAGAAAGATTTTTTTCTTTGTTTTGTTCTTTTTCTGCTCAGACATACGGAGCTCCTTACTAAACCCAAGATTCAACAACCCGTGAAACGTATTCTAACATACTTGATAAGTGGTTACAAGCATGTGACTGTAAATCAAAACAAAAACTTGTTGTTAAAATCTGTCATCTGGATGGGGCTTTTACAGTTTCCCCTTTTGGAGAGCCGTTATGCAGGTATAGCCTGCGCACAATAAACTCTGCTAGGCGATCCGGCAACAGCTTACACAGTATGCGGATCGTACGATAGCTGGCGCCTACAGCGCGGCGGATGGGGACGTGCGAACAATAGGCTAGCTTTAACGCCGTTTTGGCTACGGTATCCGGCGACTTTCCCTGCTGCTCATCCTGCTCCATTTTAGAGATGGCAGCCGTCATCGGCGCTTGGTAGCAGGGCTGCACTTGTGCGCAAAGCTTGCGGGCGCCGGTAAAACCGGTTTTGGTATCGCCCGGCTCTATTAGGCAGGCTTGAATGCCAAACGGCTTGGTTTCCATCCGAAGCGCCTGTACCAACGCTTCCAGAGCAAACTTGCTGGCGCTGTAAGAGGATTGATAAGGAATGGAGATAAACCCAGCAATGGAGGAAATGGGCAGCAAAAGCCCACGATGCTGTGCCCGCATGCCGGGCAAGACGGCCCGCGCTGTACGAATGAATCCCAACGTATTGACATCCAGTTGATGCATTAGCTCTTCTGGAGATACATCCTCTACAGAACCGCCGATGCCCATGCCGGCGCAATGGATCAAAATATCAATGCCACCCAGCGCTTGAACGGCCTGTTCGACGCACATGCGTACCGAATCATCGTTGCAAACGTCCATAGAAAACCAGGACAGCCCTTCAGGGAGCGTTTCACTCTTATGACGGGAGCATCCTGCTACGCGAAAACCGTTTTGTATAAACAGATCGGCAATGGCTAGGCCAATGCCGCCTGTAACGCCTGTGATCAAAACACGGTTGCCATAAGGAGATCGTTTCATTGTTTTGCCTCTATCTGTATGGGCGCAGGGGCGATAAACACCATGCGCTCCTGTTTGGTAGGGTGAATCAGGGACAGCGACGAGGCCCAAAGGCATAGCTGACGCCCGCCTTTGCCATAACGCGCGTCGCCCAAAAGCGGAAAGCCGCGGCTGGCAAACTGTACGCGGATCTGGTGAGAGCGCCCGGTTTCCAGCACAACGCGGCAGCATGCGCTGCCGTCCTGATTGGTATGCAGGGTCTGATAATGTAGGACGGCACGCTTGGCCCCCGCCGTATCAGCCGGTACGACGCGCACCATTTGATCCCGGTCCTTGCGCAAATAATCCTCCATCGTGCCGCTGGGCGGCAGAGGGGCCTTTTCACAGCGTAAAAGATACGTCTTTTGCATCTGGTTTTGCTGCATTTGACGCGACAAGCGCGCGGCCGCTTTGCTTGTTTTGGCAAACACCATCACGCCGCCTGTGGGGCGGTCCAGACGATGAACAAGCCCGAGATATGCATCGCCGGGCTTGTGGTAGGTTTGCTTCAAATACTGCTTGTAAAAGGTCAGCAGATCCATATCCCCGGAAATGTCGGCCTGCACGGGGATATTGAAGGGCTTTACGACCACGAGCAGATGATTGTCCTCGTATAAAATGTGTGGCTTCATGGCGTCCACCGGGCGGTGGCGCCACAAGGAAGCACCAGATCGCGGCCCATGGAAAGGCCGATGTTTTGCGCTTCCACATGGCCCTTGGGCAGCGCACATTTCAGCATATTGGCCGCTACCTGTGGGGCGAACCCTGCGGTATAGCTGTTCAGCAAAAAGAACAGGGGACGGCTACTCAGCAGCTTGGCACATTCGCAAATCAAAGGGTAGACATCCTTTTCATATTTGAACATCTGCCCATCCGGCCCCCGGCCATAAGAAGGAGGGTCCATCACAATGGCATCGTATTGGCGGCCGCGCCGCTGTTCGCGCAGCACAAACTTTAGACAGTCATCCACAATATAGCGAATGGGCGCTTCCTTTAAGCCGCTTTTGGCGGCGTTGTCCTTGGCCCACTGCACAATGCCCTTGGCTGCGTCCACATGGACGACCTCCGCGCCGGCTGCCGCACAGGCCAGCGTGGCGCCGCCGGTATAGGCAAATAAATTCAGCACGCGCACACGGCCGCCGGCTGCGCGGATCTTTTCGCCCATAAAGTCCCAATTGACCGCCTGCTCCGGGAAAAGCCCGGTATGCTTAAAGCCGGTGGGGCGCACGATGAACCTCAGTTTATTGGCGTAGGTAATTTCCCATTGATCGGGGAGGGGCTCTTTATATTCCCACTGCCCGCCGCCGGCATGGGAACGGTGGTAGACGGCATGGGCCGCCTCCCACGCGGCGGGGCTTTGTGGGGCCCACATGGCCTGCGGCTCCGGGCGGGAGAGCAGATAGGGCCCCCACTGCTCCAGCTTCATGCCATGGCCGGCATCCAGCAGGGAAAAATCACGCCATTGATCTGCCAGCCACATCATGCTTCCGCCTTTGTCAATAGGATCTGGGCCTTTTGTCCGTTGATCTCCCAGGTCTGGCCGCTGGCGGCATCGCCCGGCTGCATGGAAACGGCCAATACTTCTTTCATGATACGATCTGCATGGCGCTCCCATACCTGAGAAAGCGCCTCCTCTGCCTGGTATACGATATGGATACGGTCGGTTACCTCAAACCGCTCCTTGCGCATGGTTTGGATCTTGCTGACCGTTTCGCGCAGTAGGCCTTCTTCCAGCAGCTCAGGCGTCATGGTAAGATCGAGTGCGACTGTCATGCCGTAATCCTGGGCCGTAGCAAAGCCCTCCTTTTGGGTGGCTTCGATCAAAAGGTCGTTGGCGGAAAGCGCAATCCTCTGCCCGTCGATCTCAAATTCATACAGGCCACCGTCCGCTACCGCACTGACGATGGCATTGCCGTCGCCGGTTTTCAGATGATTGCCGATCTTAGGCAGCAGCTTGCCGTATTTCGGGCCCAGTGTTTTCATCTGCGGCTTTACCAGGTAACCGACATACGAAGCTGCGTCATCGGCCAATTCAAACGCCTTTACGTTCAATTCATCCAAGATGATGGACTGCACCTCATCGCTCAGCGGCTCTGTGCCCTGCACCAGCATGCGGCTCAGCGGCTGGCGATTCTTTACCTTGGCTGCGTTGCGGGCGGAACGGCCCAGCACCACAAGCTGAAGCGCTGTTTCCATCTGCGCTTCCAACTCTTTGTCGATGGCTGCGGTGTTGACTTCCGGCCAAGTGGTCAGATGCACGCTTTCCGGCGCGGAAGGATCCACGCTGCGCACCAAATTTTGATACATGCTTTCCGTCATAAACGGCACAAACGGCGCACAGATGCGGGTCAGCGTTTCCAAAACCTGATACAGCGTCCGGTAGGCGGCAGATTTGTCCGCCGTGCGTTCGCCGCCCCAGAAGCGGTCGCGGCTGCGGCGCACATACCAGTTGGAAAGCTCATCGACAAACGAAGCGATGGCGCGTGCCGCTTCGGTGATATGATACTGATCCAGCTCTGTTGTGACGAACTGCACCAGCGATTGCAGCTTGGACTGCACCCAGCGATCCATACAGGTGTATGCCGGCGCCGGCCAAGAGGCGTCGTGCGGGTCGAACTGATCGATCTCTGCATAGAGAATGTAGAACGCATAGGTGTTCCACAGGGTGCCCATGAATTTGCGCTGGCTTTCGCTGACCGCCTCGTCATAGAAACGGGACGGCAGCCACGGCGCGCTGCCGGTATAGAAATACCAGCGCACAGCGTCCGAGCCCTGCTTATTCATCGCATCCCAAGGGCTGATGACGTTGCCCTTGTGCTTGCTCATCTTCTGGCCATCCTTATCCTGCACATGGCCCAGCACCAGGCAGTTTTCGTAGCTGGCCTGGTCAAAGATCAATGTAGAGATGGCCAGCAGCGTATAGAACCATCCGCGCGTCTGGTCGATGGCTTCGCTGATGAACTGCGCAGGGAAAAAGCGCTCGAACAACTCCTTATTTTCAAACGGATAATGGAACTGCGCAAACGGCATGCTGCCGCTGTCGTACCAGCAGTCGATGACCTCCGGCACCCGGTGCATGGGCTTGCCGCACTGGGGGCAGGGGAAGGTGACCTTATCGATAAACGGCTTGTGAAGCTCTAAATCATCGGGGATCTCCGCGCCCATATCGCGCAGCTCTTGCCGGCTGCCGATGACATGGATATGCCCGCATTCGCAGGTCCAGACCGGCAGAGGCGTGCCCCAGTAGCGTTCACGGGACAAGCCCCAGTCGATGACGTTTTCCACAAAGTTGCCCATACGGCCGTCGCGGATGTTTTCCGGCAGCCAGTTGACAGACTTGGTGTTTTTCACAAGCTGATCGCGCACGGCGCTCATCTTGATGAACCAGGTGCTGCGCGCATAGTACAAAAGCGGGGTATCGCAGCGCCAGCAGAACGGATAGCTGTGCTCAAATTCCGGCGCGTCGTACAGCTTACCCTCTGCCTCCAACGCCTCGATGATCTTGGGGTCGGCATCCTTGACAAACAAGCCGTCCCACGGCGTGCCGCCGCACATCTTGCCCTCGGGATCGACCATCTGCACAAACGGCAGGTTGTTTTCCTTGCATACGCGATAGTCATCTTCACCAAAGGCGGGTGCGTTGTGTACGATGCCCGTACCGTCTGTGGTGGTGACATAATCATCGGAAATGACAACATGTGCCTTCTGCCCGTTCAGCGCTTTGACGGTGCAGTCGAACAACGGCTCATAGGAACGGCCGACCAGTGCGCTGCCGGGGAACTCATCCAGAATCTCCACATTTTCCTCGCCCAGCACGGAGGGAACCAGATCTTTGGCGAGGATATAGACCTCCCCGTCCTTTTTGGCGCGGCAGTAGGTAACGCTGCCGTTGACGCAAAGGCAGACGTTGCTGGCCAGCGTCCAAGGGGTGGTTGTCCAGGCCAGGTAATAGGCGTCCTCGTCACAGCACTTGAATTTTGCCGTAGCAGAGCGCTCTTTTACATCCTTATAGCCCTGCGCTACCTCATGGGAGGACAGCGCCGTGCCGCAGCGTGGGCAATAGGGAACGACCTTGTGCCCCTTATACAAAAGACCCTTTTCAAAGATCTTTTTTAGGCTCCACCATTCGCTTTCGATGTAATCGTTTTCATAGGTGACATACGGATGCTCCATATCAGCCCAAAAGGCGATACGGTCGCTCATCTGCTCCCATTCGCCCTTGTATTTCCATACGCTTTCCTTGCACTTTTGGATAAATGGCTCCACGCCGTATTCCTCGATCTGCTCTTTGCCATCCAGGCCCAGCAGCTTTTCGACCTCCAATTCAACGGGCAGGCCGTGGGTGTCCCAGCCTGCTTTGCGCAATACGTCATACCCGCGCATGCGCTTATACCGCGGCACCAGATCCTTAAAGCTGCGCGTGATCAAATGGCCGATGTGCGGCATCCCGTTGGCTGTCGGCGGCCCGTCGAAAAAGCTGAACGGCGGCTTGTCCGGCTGCGGCGCCATGGATTTTTTGGCAATATCGTTCTGCTTCCAAAAATCCAGTACCTGCAATTCCCGGGCGCAAAAGTCCATCCCGGTTTCTACCTTCTTATACATGTGTTTGGCGTTCCCCTTTCTGTGCGAAACGGCGATTTTTTCTTTTTGTGGATAAAAAAAGCGCTTTCCATCCACCAACGGGACGGAAAGCACTTGTGCTTTTCGCGGTACCACCCGAATTGCTTTCCCCTTTGAGCGCTATGGCGGGGAAGGCCGCTCTTGTTCTCCGCTTAACGCGCGGCGCACGCCCGGCCCTCCTACTTGATTCGAGCCGAAACCTCCGGGGTGATGTTCTGACAGCCGGTTGCGCGGCAGCTTTCACCTTCCTGCCTCGCTTTGGCGCTTCCCTGTGCTTCAGACGCGTCCCCATCCTAGGTATTTGCCATGTATTATAGGGGATTTTCCGCGGTTTGTAAAGACGTCAGTTGCCTGCAATGGCCAACTCTTTTACATAGACGGAAGGGCTGGCGTAGCAGCTGCCGCCGGGGATGCTGTACTGGGTATCGCTGCCCAGCGCTAGGATGGCTTGCAGCATGGCAAAGAAATTGCCGGATACGACCATTTGCTCCACCGCCCGTCCTTCTGTGCCATTTTCAATGAGCCGCCCCTTGCACAAAAGCGAGAAATCGCCTGAAACATCGTTGACACCGGCATGCAGGCCGGATACCTCATAGATGACGACGCCGCGGTTGGCTGCAGCGCAAAGCTCTGCCAGCGTTTGCGTGCCCGGCTCCACGGTAAAAACATGCGGGGCAATGGTGACCTGCCCGCTGTACCCGCGGCGGCCGTGGCCTGTGCTCTGTACGCCGTCCTGCTTGGCGGAGGATAGGGAATACAGCAGTGTTTTCAATACGCCGTGATCCACGAGGGTATGTACGCCGGTAGGTACGCCTTCGCCGTCAAATGGCAGACCAGGGCCGAGATGCGGATGATCTGGCGTATCCACAAACGTGACACAGTCCGCCGCAATTTTCTGTCCTTGCTTGCCAGATAGCTGGCTCATTCCCTTTTGCGCGCGCTCGGCAGAAAAGATAGGGGCAAACGCACCCAGCAGGTCTACCATGGCCCGGCCGTGGAAGATGACCGGCATGGCGCCGTTTTGCGCCCGTTCTGCCTGGTAATATTGGATGGCTTTTTCCTGTGCCTGCTGGGCGACCTGGTGCTCATCCACCTCTTCCAGCGTTTTCCCGATGGCAAACGCCCAGCCGCTGTCCGTCCAATCCCCGATCTTAGCGACTGCGTCTACAAATAAGGCGGTATTCTGCCTGCTGGCGCTGCCTTCCGTTCCGGCGGAGTTGGCAAAATACACGTAGGTCTTTTCCACCTCGGCCGAGCAGCCCTGTACGTTTTCTATATGCGGCAGGGCCATGACTGCATGATACAACGCCAACGCCTTGTCTACGACCTGCTGGGAAACAGCAGGGGAAAGGTCTGTCTGTTCCGGCTGCTCGCTGGCATAATGCTGCGCAGCCTGGTAAATGCAGGCGTATTCATCCCGGTCCGTGACCTCGGCGGCAGAAAGCGCCTGTGCGACGATGCGCTCCGCCCCTTCCAGGCGCTCTGTGTAGGCATACCCTACGCGCCCCTGCCTGAGGACACGGAGCCCGATCCCCTGGGTCTGGCTCTTCTGAAACGAATCCACCTGGCCGTCATAAATATCTGCGCTGATGCCTTCCGTAGCGCTGGCGATGCAGTCCGCCGCATCCGCGCCCTGGCAAAGCGCTTCACTCACCAATTTTTTACAAATATCCAGCATCACTGGGCCTCCCTTCCGCCGACAAGGATCTCACTGACACGGATCAGCGGTTCCCCTACACAGGTGGGCACGCTGCCCGATATGGAGCCGCACATGCCTTCTCCCATCCACATGCCCTTTTCCACGGCGTCGATTTTCTGCAAAACCTCGCTGCCCTTTCCGATCAGGGTAGCGCCACGCACCGGCCTGTCGATCTGTCCGTTTTTCACAAGATACCCTTCCTGCACGGCAAAGTTAAATTCACCGGTCAGCGGGTTGACGCTGCCGCCGCCCATCTTTTTGGCGTACAGGCCGCTTTGCATGCCGGCGATGACGTTTTCGTCCTCCCCGTCTGCAATGAAGGTATTGGTCATACGGCTGGTAGGCGCATAGCGGTAGTTTTGCCGCCGACCGCTGCCGGTAGCGGGCATTCCCATTCGACGGCTGCCCATATGGTCGATCAAATAGCCTTTGAGAACGCCCTTTTCAATCAGCACATTGCGCTGGGAGGGATGGCCTTCGTCATCATACCCGATGCTGCCCCAGGCGCCGGGCAGGGTGCCATCGTCCAGTGCCGTGACCTTTTCCGAAGCGATTTTCTGCCCTAGCCTGCCGGTAAATTCGCTGTTGCCTTTGGCCACGGCCGTGGCTTCCAGCGAATGCCCACAGGCCTCATGAAAGATCACGCCGCCAAACCCGCCGCCGACCGCGACAGCCATCTTCCCCGCCGGGGCATAGGGAGCATGCAGCATGGTGATGGCGGTCTGCGCCGCCTGCTGGGCTGCGCCTTCGATATCGAGATCGGAAAAAAATTCAAACCCGCGGCCAGCGCCCGGGCCCTCAAACCCGGTTTGGATCTCTCCGTTTGCGCTTGCCACGGTGGACACGGCCAGCCTGGCGCGCGCCCGTTCATCCTCCGCCCATACGCCATAGGAATTGGCCACGAGCACATGGCTCAGCACATCCATCACGGCAACTTGTGTCTGCACAATTTCAGGCGAGACGGCCTTAGCGGCCTGATAGGCTTTTTGTGCTACTTCTACGCGCTGTTTGGCCTCCACCGCCTGCGGACGGATCAGGGCCTTCTGTATCGGCCGCGCCGGCGCCACGACAAAATCTTTGCAGTGTTCCTTGGCATGGGCGCGCAGGGTTTGGGCCGCCGAGACGGCTGCGTCTATCAGCGCTCTAGGGGAAATATCGCAGGTATATGCGTATGCGCTGTTCGTGCCGGAAAACACGCGGATGCCCGCGCCTGCGTCTAGGCCGCTCAGCACGGTTTCCACCTTGCCGTCCCGGTATTGCAGGGAGTTCCGCTGGGTATTTTCGTAATAGAGCTCTGCAAAATCCGCTCCTTCCTGGAGCGCAGCCTGCAAAACCCTTTGCACTGTTTCTTTAGGGATCAATGGTTTCACCTCATCCTTTTCATAAAAATATTCTTATTTCGGTGTATGCAAAAGACGATGCCGTTCGGCGATCTTACGTTCCTGCCCCATTTCAGAAGGGCAGTAATAGGTATCCCCTTTGACGGAGCTCGGCATATAGTCCTGCGCCACATAATGGCCGGGGTAGTCATGCGGGTATTTGTATCCTTTGCCGTTGCCAAGCTGCGAGGAACCCTTATAGTGCGTATCGCGCAGGTGCAGCGGTACAGGCTCTTCGGCGTTATCGCGAACACCAGCCAGGGCGCCTTCAATGCCCATCAAGACGCTGTTGGATTTTGGGGACTCGCAAATGTAAATGATGGCCTGCGCCAGATTTAAGCGCGCTTCCGGCATGCCGATGAATTCCAGTGCCTGCGCGGCAGATACGGCCTGTACCATGGCCTGCGGATTGGCCATGCCGACGTCCTCACTGGCATGCACGATGAGCCGCCTGGCAATGATGCGCGGGTCCACACCAGCATACATCATGCGCGCGAACCAGGCCAAAGCGGCGTCGGCATTGCTGCCGCGCAGGGATTTGCAAAAGGCGCTCAGCATATTATAAAAATGTTCATCGTCGATATTCAGCATGCGCTGCTGTATACTATCCTGCGCCGTCTCTTTGGAAATATACACCAGCCCCTGTGCATCCGGCGGCGTTGTCGTTACCGCTAACTCCAGCGCATTGAGCGCGGTGCGCGCGTCTCCGTTTGCCACGTTGGCCCAGTATTCCAATACGCCGGGCTCAAATTCGATGCGCTGGCCGGCAAACCCCCGCTCGTCGGTTAGCGCACGGACGAGCGCCTCCAGTATATCCGCTTGCGTCAGCGGGGAAAACTGAAAAATACGGCATCGGCTGACGATGGCCGGCGTCATAGAAATCATAGGATTTTCTGTGGTAGAGCCTATGAACCGCACCACGCCGCTTTCTAGGGCGGGCAGCATGATGTCGCTTTGCGATTTGCTCCACCGATGGCATTCATCCAGCAATACAGTGGTAGTTTTTCCGTACAGCTTTAGGTCTGTTTCGGCCTGCTCCAAAATCTGGCGCATCTCCTTTACGCCGGTGGAAACCGCATTGATTTTCACGAATTTACTGCGCGTAGCCTCTGCAATGATGCTGGCCAGCGTCGTTTTTCCGCAGCCAGGCGGCCCGAAGAAAATGCTGGAGGTCAGGCTGTCCGCCTCGATGGCGCGGCGCAGCAGCCTGCCAAGGCCTACCACATGCTTTTGTCCGATAAACTCGTCCAAGGTACGGGGGCGCATCCGGTCTGCCAGCGGGGCTTTGCTCTTGGCCAGCTGGCTGAATAAGTCCTCCATGGTTTTGAAATCTCCTTTGAAAAAAGGTGCAAAAACTTAAAAAAATGCAGAAAATGCAGCGCTTTGGCACCGGGAAAGTGCTACAATACATTGTAATCTAAGTTTCTATTGTCTATAATATCTCTAATTAAAGTTTTTATCTATCCCCCAATGTAAATTGCGGGGCCGATAGGGCGCGATGCGCTTTTCAGGGAAGGGAGACATGAGTGATGTCAGAAAGAGTTTACAACTTTGCAGCAGGACCGGCCGTGATGCCGGAAGAGGTCTTACAAAAGGCTGCTTCGGAATTGGTATGTTATCAGGATACGGGCATGTCCGTGATGGAGATGAGCCATAGAGGCGCAGCGTTCTCCAAAATTCTGCAGCAGGCGGAGGCGGACCTGCGTACCTTGATGCATATTCCAGACAACTATAAGGTGCTGTTTTTACAGGGCGGCGCGTCTTTGCAGTTTTCCATGATACCGATGAATTTGATGCGCAAATCCTTTAAGGCGGATTATATCAATACCGGCGCATGGTCTAAAAAGGCCATCAAAGAAGCAAAAAAGGTGGGAAAAGTCAATGTGGTGGCCTCTTCGGAGGAGGATAACTTTACCCACATTCCAGAGATCGACCCGGCAAAATTCGATAAAGAGGCCGATTACCTCTACATTGTCACAAACAACACTATTTACGGTACGCGGTATGATGCGCTGCCCACCCCGCCGGCGGGCGTGCCGCTGGTGGCGGATGCTTCCAGCAACATCCTGTCCCAGGTTTATGATATCAACGATTTCGGCGTATTGTATTTCGGCGCACAGAAAAATGTAGGTCCGGCCGGCCTGACCATTGCCATCGTGCGGGAGGATCTCATCGGCTTCTGCCCGGAGGACGCCCCCACCATGCTGAATTACAAAACGCATGCGGACAATGATTCCTGCTTTAATACGCCGCCGACGTTTGCCATCTATATGGCGGGGCTGGTATTCCAGTGGATGCTGAAAAACGGCGGCGTGGAGGCCATCCAAAAGGTCAATGAGGAAAAGGCGGCTATCCTGTACGACTGCATTGACAACAGCAGCCTGTACACCGGTACGGTCACAAACAAAGCGCAGCGCTCGCTGATGAATGTGCCGTTTGTACTGCCCAACGAGGAACTGACGGCCAAATTCATCAAGGAAAGCACGGCGGCTGGCTTGGTGAGCCTGAAAGGGCACCGCAGCGTAGGCGGCATCCGTGCTTCCATCTACAACGCAATGCCGGTAGAAGGGGTCAAGGCGTTGGTGGCATTTATGAAGAAATTTGAAATGGAAAACAAATAAGGAAGGCATGAAACGATGAAAAAAAGAATTCAGCTGCTCAACAATATTTCGAGCGTGATTTATAATGAACTGCCGGGAGAACGGTACGAGGTTGGCAAAGACGTGGAGGACCCGAACGGCATCATTGTCCGCAGCGCAGACTGCTTGAATATGGAATTCAATAAGAGCCTGCTCGGCATTGCACGCGCGGGCGTAGGCTATAACAACATCCCCATCGACCGCTGCACAGAAAACGGCGTGGTCGTATTCAATACGCCGGGCGCCAACGCCAACGCGGTCAAGGAGCTGGTTCTGGCCAGCGCGATTATGGCTTCGCGCAATGTGTTTGAAGCCACAGCCTGGGCGCAGACGCTAAAGGGCCAAGAGGGTGTGACAAAAACCATCGAAGCGGAGAAAAAACGCTTTGTAGGGCCGGAAATCAAAGGCAAGACGCTGGGCGTCATCGGCCTGGGCGCCATTGGCGCTATGGTGGCAAACGACGCGCTTTCCCTGGGTATGGATGTCATCGGCTATGATCCGTTTATCACCATCGAAGCGGCCTGGGCGCTGAAAAAGGAAGTGCGCCGTGCCGTTTCGCTGGAACAGCTCGTTGCACAGAGCGATATCATCACCATCCATGTGCCACTGAGCGACAAGACCAGGGACACCATCAATGAAGAGGTACTGGCAAAAACGAAAAAGGGCGCGATTTTATTGAACTTTGCGCGCGGCGGACTGGTCAACAACGAAGCGCTGAAGGATGCTTTGAAAAAAGGCATTATCTCCAAATATGTCGTGGACTTCCCGGATGAAGAGGTCATCGGCGTAGAGGGCATCATTGCCGTGCCGCATCTGGGCGCTTCCACGCCGGAATCGGAGGAAAACTGTGCCAAAATGGCGGCGGAGCAGCTATATGATTTCCTGCAAACGGGTAATATCAAAAACTCCGTCAACATGCCGGCCTGCGCGCTGCCGCCGCATCAGGGCGAACGCATTACGTTTGTGCATCAAAACGTACCGAACATCGTAAGCCAGATCACCACGATTCTGGCCAAGGAGAATAACAATATCACCAGCATGAACAACCGCTCTAGGGACAAGATTGCGTATACCATGATCGATCTGGAAGGAACCGTAACGCCGGAAGCGGTCAAAGAGCTGGAGGCCATTCCGGAAATTGTGCGGCTGCGTATCATCAAGAGCGCATATTAACCTATTAACCATGCAAAAGAGCCCTGCCCTAGCAGGGCTTTTTGCATGGCCGGAAAAGGAAGAGAAAACCGTATCAGATACAATAAAAGAACCCTTTTCAAAGGGCTCTTTTTGTATGCAATCTTATGTGCCGATTAGGCAGCTGCCTCTACCAACGGTTTAATCAGGAAGCCACCATCACCAATGACCCGAACTGCGCCCAGTACCAGGCCGATGCCCAAAATCCAAAACATCGCTTTCATCATGCTGTGGCCGCTGCGCAGGTATTTGTATACCAGCAATACGGCAGCCAGCGTCAACAGACCAGGCGCAACCGCGTCGAGAATGTCGCCCTGGATCGCCATCACGGTGCCTTCACCGGTCGGGATCTGAGCGGTGGTGTATACACTGACCATAGAGGCAGATAAGCTCCCCATCATGAACATACCCAGTACAGAGTCGCTGGAGATAAACTTATGAACCATACCGCCTTCCAAAATGGTAAGTGCGGCTTGCGTTCCCATTTTATAGCCGGTATTGGTAAAAAAGAATTCTTCGGCAGTTAGGAGGCCGGCAACCAAGACAAAGTAAATGATAGGTGCGATGAAAGAACCGCTTTCTGCTAGAGGCAAACACATCATGGCCATCAAGGGTTTGATGGTGGACCAGTCGATGGTATCGCCGATGCCGGCAAACGGTCCCATCAAGCTGGCCTTGATATCAGTGATGGCTTCTACCGGGATCGGGGCACCCATGGCGTGCTGCTCTTCCATAGCAAGTGCGATACCGTGTACCACAGAACCCCAGATACCTTCGGTGTTGAAGAACATCAGGTGGCGGGTCAACGCTGCGGAGAACTCTTCTTGGTCATGTCCATACAGCTTTTTCAGCACCG
>OLRX01000130.1_pt1 | contig 69564 bp, 79 predicted proteins | sample 1672991 | NCBI WGS metagenome assembly OLRX01 (sample SAMEA3136744, study PRJEB25190) | human gut metagenome | biome: human gut; feature: human-associated habitat; material: faeces | place: Austria | collected 2013
GCCAAGCCTTATACTTACCCTGTGCCATTGCAGACCTCACCACCTTTCTAATTTTCGGCAACAAAAAAGCACTCACCGTAGTAAGTGCTTTTGGCTTATTTTATCTGCAACCTAACCACATTTTTTAAAACCCACATACATCTAAACAGCCCTATGGCCGTTATTATAACACACCATAACACACAATAACTCAGCCATAATTTAGGTGCCAAATCACTATCTATTACTAATGCTATCAAACTCAATAAAGTACCTGTTGCAAGTCTTTTACAACCTGATATAAATATATCAAAAAGCTCTTTGTAATGTACACTTTTTTTTAACAATCGCATGGGTTCGGATTTTTCCATAGTTAATAAAATAGCCAGCCCTGTTATAACGATTCCAAGCAAGGTCCCCATTATTTGTGACAAAGTTGCATAAAGCGTACTTCTTAAGCCGTATAACTGTGAAACGATTATTCTGTTATATCCAATGGCATCTCCAAGTAAAAAAATACAAAATATAATAACGAGCATTACCCAAATCTCATAATATTTCAAATGTGTTTTCACCCTATACTCTCCTGTAACAATAGCTGCCCCTCACATTCTTCAAACGCAGAAGATATAGCCTTATAAGCTTCCTCTGAAACTAATTTTCTTGTGCGTTCATCTGCAATCTCAATATCCTTGCGAACACAAATTTTATTTGCTAACAAGTCTATCTCTCTTAATTTTTCGTCTTCATTCTTAATTCCTACGCTTGCTTTAATAAACTCTTCTCGATGGAGAAAATTATTTTCGAAAAAATTAGACCAATTAAATCCCTCAACACTAAAACTTCCTCTGCTTTTAGGCCGACGTCGTAATACAACTTCTATACATTCAGCATCGCTTGCAGTTGCAGCGGCTTCAAATGCAACTCCTAAATTTTCATTTAATTTTCTTAATACGCTTGCTGCACTCCTCGTACCTGCAAAATGACACATTGTTAATCTATAATTGTTGTTATCCAAAAGTTCTTGCCATGCATTTTCAATAATTGGGGTTAAACTAAACATTGTAATGCTATCGCCAAGTTTTTTTCTGAAATATTCGCCTATATGGCTACTTTTAGGGCCATAAAAATTAAATTCTACGGCCATAATACTTTGCTGATAATAATACACAAAATGTGTTATTTCTGCCAAACTTGCATCTTCATCAAGTTCCAAACTTGTTAGATTTCCGTTTTTCTCTATTTCTGGTAATAAACTGTATCTGCAACGAACAATTCTGCCCTCTATTTTTCCTGCAAAATTACTATCTAAATACATGGAAACACGGTCACCATTAGTTAATTCTAAATACCGAGAATCTTGCGCTATGATATCAAAATTCAAGCTGTTAATCAATTGATAAGCGTGCATGGCAATTTTTGTAACATCCTCCAACGATTGATATAATCTCATCTCATTACCAATGCTTTTACCAAGTTGTACTTTAAAAAAATTAATTGTTCTTTTAACTTTTGCCACTATAAATACCCCCTAAACCAAAGTTTAAGTGTATTACTTCGACAGCGTCCCATAAAATCCTTTTCGGCAACAAAAAAGCACCGGCGCTCATCACTCGCCGATGCTTTTAGGAGGAGGATGTTCTCAAAACTTCACCCATTACAGTATATCACAGATCTAAGTCCCATTTAGTCCCAACTTTTGCACCAAAGGAAAAAGTTTATCTAAGGCCCACATATGCAACCGAAATATCTGCGTTCTACCATAAGGCAATTCTCTCTGTATCTTTCGCCAAGTGTAACCGTGCTTGTACCTAAGTTCAATCACCTGTCGCTGTTGGAAATCATCCAAACTGCCGATCAGAAAATCGACTAACATCAATTCGTCCTTCAGCCTGGCACTGTCTTCTGCGATTTCCCGTTCCAGGTCCACGATCTTCGCCGCCGCGTTGGCCATACTGTCTTTTATATCACCGCCCGGCGCAAGAGAATACGAGGGAGACGTTTTTTCTGCCAGTGCCCTAAGCTTCTCAATCATTTCCTTATTTTGATTAATCCGCCACAGGCAGTATTGATACGACTGTAGCATACGTTTTACCTCTTCGTACATCGGCATCACCTCAAGATTAACGCTGTCACAATCGACCCCAACAAAAACGCCCACGCCGCAATGATCATCAAAACGACTGCTGCCTCCGGCCGTATCCGCATGCAATCTTGTATGTCCCCTGCCGTGCATTTGAGATACCGCGTCAGCTTTTGCAACGTCCCACTGTGCCGTCTCCACGTGCCCTGCTGCATCTGCTGCGCAGCTATATTGCTAATATCGCCCTCATCAATCAAGTCAGACCAGGTTTTCCCCAGCGCCTGCAAGCGATTTTCGATAAACTCGCTCAGTGTCATTGCTTCTCCCCTTTTCTGCGATTCGTTTGATTTTGTCCAACTGTTCAATCGCTAACGGTTTTCCTGTATTATTCAGCACATAGTCGTTTGTCCGTTTTTCCAGCGTCCTGGCACATACATCCTCGTAAATCCGGCGGAACTGCGCATGGGCCGTCCGCAATTGGTCTGTTTGCAATTCGCACAATTCTTTGTATCCAAAGCTCTGCACCGCTAGTGCAATCTCTATCGTGGACCACTCCGGCTTCGCATAAACAAAACAATCGTGCACCCTTGCCTGCACTTCTTCCCAAGCTTCCGCAAATGATTTTACCCGTTCCCCTGTAACCTCTCCGACTAAACTACGTCCGGCAGCGATAATATCAGCGACTGCCGGGATGTTACGTTGCTCGATCAGCATTTTACGGCAAACCTTTTGCAGCACCGGCAGCGGGATGTCGGATAACACCTCGCTATAAAGAGAGATGCGCATATCCTGTTTCTCCATGCCATAACCTGCAAAGAACCACCGTATTATCTTTTCCCGCGTCTTGCATTCATCCAAACACTCCATGTACTTCCTCCCGTAGATCGTCCATATTGCCTTTTACTTCACCTGGCGGTCGTGGATCTTTAATCACCTCCGCCACATACTTTAGCGATTTTCCGCCACGTGTTCGTGATATCTCGACCGCTTTTTGAAATTTATCAAGTCCGTATGTTCTAACAAGCTGGCGAATAAGTGCCAGCTCCGTTCGGTTTTTAACAGGTCTGATTTTTCCCTGATAATACGCAGAAGCTTTTTGTGTTAATCCGGCATCCGAGTTATCCACAGGTGTTATAGAATTATCCACAGGTGTCCCCTCACGCGCGCGCGGCGCTATAGGGTTTTCTATATCTATATCCTTATCTGCATCTATATCTACATCTACATCTACATCTGCATCTATATCTTGTATACTTTCGTATTCTTTTTTTATACGACTTGGTACGTTCGTATCTTTTTTTATACGACTTGGTACGTTCGTATCTTTTTTTATACGACTTGGTGCGTTCGTATACTCTGGAATAGAATTTAATACAGATGTATCTTCTGCTGTTTCGTTTTCTTGTTGTTGCCATCGCTTATTTACGTTGGCGCGGTTTTGCTCACATTTACGGCGGTAATTTTCAATAATCTTATCCATCTTTGGTTTTATATGGGTACGCCATGCGAATTTCAACGTGCCTTTAAAATCAGGTTCTATCCCCCTGCGCTCATAGTCATAAATCGCCATGATTAATTGCCCGCGTTCCTCGTCGGAATCAAGCTCTGAAAAAATATCTTCAAACTCATAGAGGAGGTATAAAGCTACCTTTTCCTTCTTCGCCATCTTCCTTCCCCTCCCCTTAGAATAACGTCTGTATCCGTGTTAAGTACGGCTTGATATCATCCACGCTGCGCACGAGGATATACGGTGCGAACGGCGCGACCCGGCGCTGGTAGAGTTTCTGTGCTTCACTTTGTTTTCCGACTGCTGACTTACACTCAATCAGTATGATTTTCCCGGCTTTATACGCTTCCATATCTGGTCTCCCGGGGCGAACAAAAGGACCAAACTGTGGATTAGACTGAACAAACCATCCGTCAGCCCGCAGCAGGTCTTGTATTTGCTTCTTCACTTTGTTTTCTGGTGTGTCCTTCATGGTAGCTCCTCAAAATAGTTTCTGTTCTTCTTTGTTTTTGCGAACCTTTGCGGACCTCTGCGAAGCTTTGCAGGTAGCCCAGTGCGGAATAAACCCGATGCCGGCGACCTGCGAGACACCCCCGGAGAGTTCGCACGCTATGACCTTGCCGGCCGGCGTAACGATACGGTTTTTGTTGTACTGCCCTGTGTAGTACGTCACCGCTCTCGGATCGCACGGCAGGTATTTCCCTGCCGGCGTCCGGATGAATTGTATTTCTGCACCACAGAGTTTACACGTAGCCACGATAGAACCCCCTATTCCGTCAATAATTTTGTTTCACCATCTCTGCATCCGTTGCGGGCGTCTCAACACTAAATAATTCGCTGTTGCTCTGTTTTGCAGCCTCAATAGCCGGCGTAGCAGCATTCGCTTCAGTATCAATCACTTCGTCGTCCACTGTACCACTGGCAATATCCTGGGCAATCTTAACTGTATCTGCATCTGCTTTCTGATAGTCAACAGACATTAGCCCCCACTTGCCGATCAGGCGCCGCAGAACCGTTTTACATGCCATGCCGTCATAGTTATCATTCCAGATTGCAGGACGGGTTCCACGACCTTTCCTGAACTTTTTTTCATGCGCGTCAATCTGCTTCACAGACATGTATATCTTTTTTTCAAATCCGTTGATTAAACGGAAGTACCCAAGATACCCGATGACAGGCCGTGTTTCTCTTTCGTCCTCGTCCTCGATCCATTCCACTTCCACGTCCTCCGTCAGACGGTCAAAGTGTTTAAGCTCGCCCTCTCTTACATCCACTACGTTCAGATTTTGATAAGCTCCGGTACGGTTCGCCAGCTGGATCATGCCGCGATACCCCATGATGAACTGTGCTTCCCTCTTCCCTGTTTTGCTGTTATAGAACGGCACTACATACGCGAACCCAAGCGACTTGTCGATAGGCAGATTATAGGCAGCTGCTTTTAAGGCGCTCTGGATCACAGTAATCGGTGCGTTAAAGAATGCTTCTTTCAGGTTAGGATCCTCATTGACCATGCTTACGATACTTCCCATGAAGCTCGGCATACGCTTTCCCAAAAGCTCTTCAAAGCGGCGCCGATATCCATCAGAATCAAGCATTCCTTGCAAGATCGTTCCTACGGTTTGTTTTGCTGCTATGTTCACGCTGTTGTTTGTGTTTCCTACGATTGCTTTACTTTTAATATTTGCCATATTGATTGCCTCCTTAACCTAAAAACTTCCTTGATTGTTTTCCCACTTTTTTATATTTCTCGTACACGTCCGGCATCTCAGTCTGTAATCGTTTTGCATCAATCGTGACACGGCCTGCTTGCGTTCTCCATGTCACCTTATGCCCATTAATAGATGCTTCTTCATAATCTCCCATGGCGGACATGATCACTTGTTTCGCCTTTTCTTTTGCTTTTTTTGCAAATGTTTCCGCCTCGGCAAACCGTTTCATGTTTTCATATGCCTGCACAACATTCGGAGACCGTAGATCTAACACTTGTCCATCACTTTTTCCCGGATACATATCCCCCAGCGTATCGCCGGATGACTTTGTTCCGTCCGGTAGCGGAGGCGTTTTACTTTCCACCATCTGCCAAAACCGCTCCGCTGCCTCTATCAGGACTCTAATCTGTGCCTCGTTCCGCTCTATGCATTTCCATCGCGCCTCGTTCCCGCCGATAAGCACTGCGATATACCAGCGCTCGTACCCTGTCACGGCCATGTACCATTGACATTGCAAATAATATGCGTCCGGCACCTCGTCATCCATCCACTTCTTAGCCTGGTCTATACCGGCCGTCTTGATTTCCAAACCGGCCTTTTCGCCGACGACTTCCCTGTCTACACTGGCCAGCATGAAAGGGTGTTCTTCGCTGCGCATCATGCCGCGCCGGAATACCTTCTTGCCCGTCTCTTCCATGAACCAATCCGCAATATTAGATTCGTTCTTCGTCCCCCAGTACACTCGCTGATTCTGTGACAGATCATCCGGTTCTTTCTGTCCGGTCTTTTCCGCCCATAAAGTCAAAGCGGACTTCCAGGGAGAGACGCCCAGTATAACTGCTGCGTCACTCCCCCCGATACCTGTGTTACGCAGCTGAAGCCAGGCATCCCTATCCTGCATTTGTTCCAACGTCATCACAAGTTTGGCCATCAGCTTGCCTCCCAATCTATCGAATCTTCGCCACGTTCTATGTAATCAATCGAGACATCTACGTCATTGCAATGCGACTCTAATAATTCAAACAAAATATTCAGAGCTTTTTCTTCAGCTTCATCGCCGCCGTGTGCATCGACTACGATCTCGCCTTTCGCTTTCCACCGAATGATAAATTCTCTTCCGTAATATCTTGCCATGGTTACCTCCATATTAGACGGCCCGGGCTTGTGATATAGCGTAGTTACTTCTTCGTTCCTGCTGCTGTTGCGCCGAACCGGGCCGTGTGATATACTTTAGTTGTAGAATTTTTTCTGTGCCTCGTCAGAGTTGCCGCTCTGATGGGGCTTTTTTTATTGCGCTTCCGCTCTTGTCCACAGCGGAATTACTAATTTATCGCCCGGATAAATCTGCTTGCCGGACAGTTGATTTCTTTCACTGATTTCAAACACAAATTCATTCAGCGTCTTTACCTGACAATCTGCATAACGCTCTGCCACAGCCCAGACCGTATCGCCTGTGTGTACGGTATATACGATCTCATCTACATGCCCCGCCGGATTAAAGTCCCACAGGCAAGTAGCAGTGATTAATGCTAACGTAGCTACCAGTTTCAGCATTTCTACCATCACGCTCCTTTCCGCTTCGCTCCTTTCAAGCTTTTTTTAATGCTTCTAAAAAGTCAAACTTCTTGCTGCTTTTTTGCCGGCGCAATTCTTGGATATTTGGGCTGGCCCGCCTCTGCGCCGTAGATAGGTTTACCTGTTCTTTCAGGACTGCATCTGCTTCCGGCTCATCAATGTAATACCTTCGTCCGATCCGCATGGCCGGTAGGATTCCCTCTCTGCAATACCGCCGGATCGTACTTTCCGGCAGGCCACACTTCTCTGTGTAATCCTGTATCTTAATTAACTGCACGTTCTTCACCTCACTTTTCTATTATTCATTCGCGTGTTGGGTTTTACAAAGTAGTACTGTGGATAACTTTTTGTTTTCCCGTTCTGTGCTATAATTAATTCATACATCCGCCTTGCGAACCGCCATTCTTAATCTGGAAGTAAATACTGCACAGAAAGTAGGTTATTTTTATGAAGTTAATCTCTGTTGATTCTTCCAATGTTGATTCCATTGGGTATGAAGATGGAGTTATTGAAGTCCATTTTCATAACGGCTATGCGTATCGTTATCCGGGATGTTCGGAACGACTTTTCCATGAATTCCTTAACGCACCATCAAAAGGTTCTTTCGTTCATACCCATTTAAAAGGTACCGGAGAGGTCCGTATCCGCTAATCCCAATCATCCTCAAATGGAACGTGCACTTCCGTGAACAGCACTTCTGCTCCTGCGCCTGTGACTATAACCGTAGTCATGGGCGTATACTTTTTGCGGATATACTCCACTAATGGTTGTGCTGCCGCTTTCAGTTCATCATAATTACTCATTCATTTCACCCCCTCTCACCGCTGACCTAACTGTCCAACTTTTTCTCGTAAAATGCTGACAATTAAAGCATTTTTTGTTAGTTCTTCTTTCTTACTTAACTCCTCTAACTTTTTGTTTAACACGTCCGAGATTCGCAAAGTAAATCTGATCTTTTTCATTTATTGACACCTCCTCGACACCTTTTGGCATTATTATACATCGACACCTTTAAGGTGTCAACTTCTTATTTTTACAACGCACCTATAAGGTGGTATAATGGTGTCTACAAAGGGGGTTTTTATATGTCAGACTATGAGAAAAGATTTACTCTCAGGATGCCTACGAAACTGTTCGAGCAGATCAAAGCGATTGCGGAGAAAAACCATCGACCTGCTGCTCGAGAGATTGTCGTGGCAATTGAGGAATACGTTGATCGCAATAATCCCAAAGATAAACAATGATAAGACTTTTCATGTCCAAACCTCTATCTCGTGCTTCTTTTTTCAGCGCTTCGTGCAGCTCTTGCGGCAGCCGGAGCGTTATTTGTTTGTTCATACCCCTCACCCCCTCTCACCGCTGACACTTTAGTTAAAGCAGCTCTCTAACATCAACGCCTAACGCTCTTGCGATTTTTCTTAACGTACCGATTCTAAGATCGCCACCATAGTGATGAGGGGGACTAAGAAACGGAATGGTAACCCGTGTTCCGGTGCGTGAAATTCTTCCAAAGGCGCCACCAAGGATGAATCAATCCGGAACTGCAATTCCTACTGATTAAAAAGCCGGGGACTTATTTAGAAGCCTACCAAACTTCTTTTAAGTCGATGACACGGGAGCGTACACGCGCTTCCGTGTTTTTACTTTACGCCCCTCTCACCGCTGACGGTACTCGCCATATTGATTGCACGGTGCATTTTGTAAAGCTTGCTTAACTTTCATTGCAAAAAATAAGATGCTTTACAACCCAAGGCTTCTCCTAACATAGCAAGGGTTTTATTGGTAGTTATACTCTGGGAACCGTTTTCCAATTTCGATATGGTTACCCTTGATACGCCAGATTTAACGGCCAATTCCTCTTGCGACAAGCCTAATTTCAATCTTAGCGTTTTAATCTTTTCTCCGACTTGCAATCATCTCACCCCCTTCTTTTTTGTTAAGCAAGCTTAACCTGACCATAGTATAAAACAACTTGAAATATTTGTCAAGTCGGCTTTACAAATTATTTTTTCAGTTGTATACTAAACTTAACGCAAGGGAGTGAATTGTATGCATATCGGAGATTTAATACATGAGTACAGAAGAAAAAACAACTTAACCATGGAGGAATTTGCCAAGTTGATTGGCAGAACAAAAGCATATGTTTCTATGCTCGAGAAAAATAAAAATTCTCGCTCAGGGAAAGAAATTGCTCCTTCGGCAGAAACATTAAAGTCTGTTGCAGACGTATTTGGAATAACTATAGATGAGCTATTAAAAATGCTTGACGGAGATCAATTGATTAAGCTAAATAATTTCACCCCACCCCGCGTCAAAGGCGTGCGTATCCCCATTCTCGGTAAGGTCGTAGCCGGAGTTCCGCTGGAAGCTATTGAAGACATCGAAGGGTACGAAGAAATTACCCCTGAAATGGCGGCTAAAGGCGAGTATTTTGCTCTGCACGTCAAAGGGGATAGTATGACACCCTCCCTTCGTGACGGAGATACGGTGATTGTCCGGAAACAGGACTACATAGAAAGTGGAGAAACAGCCATTGTTCTGGTCAACGGCGATGAAGCTACTGTTAAACGGGTTAAATATCAAGAGAACGGGGTGATTTTGATCGGTGAAAATCCGACAGTGTATCCGCCGCATTTCTACACCAAAGAAGAGATTGAGTCCTTGCCGGTACGGATTATTGGTAAAGTCGTGGAATCCCGCAGGAACTGGGAGTAGCAATTATTATGTCAACTTGCTGGAATGTATCCGGCATAAATAAAAAGGAGGTATTGATTATGTCTTTTTGTTCTAATTGTGGTACTAAAAATCCTGATGGTGCAAAGTTTTGTGAAAAGTGCGGGAAAGAATTCTCTTCCGCAAATGGTGGCGATGTCAACATAAATACCAATGAAGTGGCACCTCCTCCCAAAAAAAGATCTTTTATAAAGAAACTCATTTTTGGCGTTATAGGTATATTTGTAATTTTAGCTTTAATCGGTAGCTGCATGGGAGAGCCAAAATCAAAGGGCACTTCCGGCGGGCAGGGAGCAAAACAAGCGGAAAAAGCACCTGAATATAACTATACTTGCGATGTAGAAGGGATTGGAAAAGTAAAAGGTGTTATGTCCAGTGACGTCGGAGTGGCTATTGCAAAAATACAAGAAATGCCTACAATTGATGCAGGATATACGAATGCTCGGGCTCAAGGAGTTTTTAAGGTAATTTATATTGTAGCCAGCAATCAGCAAAAGGACGCTGTAACATTAGATGCAAATTCATATAAACTGATAGATAGCGCAGGCCGTGAATATACCCATTCCGTTGAAGGTGATACTCAATTGGAAATGAGCAATCGCGAAACTTTATTTCTTAAAAAAATTAATCCTGGCATCACCACGGGCGGATATATCTCGTACGATGTTCCTAAAAATGCAGATATCGTCAAGCTTCAGTTTAGAGGTGGATTCGCTGGGAAAAAAGCGGAAGTGCCTTTTAAAGTCATGTTAGAGAAATAACCCGTCCTACGTTTACTGCCCTGCTTCTATGCAGGGTAGTTGAGGCAGGATGTGTGAAGTTAAAAGTTTACCGGCAAAAATCATCGGCAAGGTAGTTGAGGTACGGAGAAGCTTATAAACAAGAATTATCACAAATATATAAGTAGCAAGGAGAACAGTAGCCATGTCAATTTTTTCAAAACTAAAAGATCCATTTAGGAGTGCTAGCGATAGCGCTAAACTTCCTAATGATTTTGATTTAACTGAGCATGGTCTTATGGAAAGAAAAGCTTGGCCCTCTACTATTAACGATCCGTACAGACCCAAGTTACCTGAAGGATGGATTTATACCGATAATAGTCAAGATACCCACGGACTTTTCCATTGTAAAAACAAAAAGTGCGAAATGCGGGTTGAACGGCTAAGATATATATTCGCTCCTATTCCAGACACCTTTCCTTGCCCTATTTGCCACCAGAAAATGATACATGAGGGTCTGTACAGTGCCTATTTTACAACTCTTCCTAAATTACATGATGCAGGGGCAGGCGTCCCCGAGGGTCTTAGAATTGCCGAGCGTTCGTGGGATAGATTTTATAAAGTCTACTTAGCCTCTGTTGAAATTGGGGACAAAAAAATTCATGAATTTGAAATCCCTGCCTTGGATTATATTTTAGACGTTTTATCTAAAATACCCGAGGCTGAATTAGAAGATACAATCTATACAGATTTAAATCGTGTCTCATTAATTCACTATCCAGAAGTAAGAGAAAAAGGTAAATATATTCGGAAATTACAAAATGTATCTACGTCCTTTATTTCCGAATGTATCACGGAAGATCCTCAAAAGCAGGTGGATTTAGCGAAGGATTTCTCGTCCAGAATTGAGCCCATCTTAGAATCTATGGGACAGGAACCTGAAGCAAGAAAAGCTATCTATGTGGATGCCAAGTGGTATTTCTATGTATGGCGTCAGTTTAAAATAATCAAGTGTGAAAAAGTTGGTAGGTATAATATGATTTGGAAATAGTATCCTCTTCACCAATTAACCCCCTCGAATTCGAGGGGGTAAGGAGAAAGATCATGGAAAATATCATTCTGTATAACACAGAAGATGGGAAAGCCAGTGTAAAGCTTTACGCTGAAAATAATACGGTTTGGCTTACCCAAGCACAAATGGCCGAACTGTTTAATAAAAACATTTCTACTATTTCAAGGCACGTTACCAATATCTTTGATGAAAATGAAGTGGACAAAAAAAGCAATTTGCGTTTTATGCAAATTGCAAATTCCGATAGACCAGTCGTATTTTATAGTTTGGAGGTCATCCTTGCAGTTGGTTTTCGTGTTCGATCTCCCCGTGGCACCCAGTTTCGCAAGTGGGCAAACTCTACATTGAAAGAGTTTTTATTGAAAGGCTATCTGCTGGATAGCGACCGGTTGAAAAATCCCGATGGACGTCCGGACTATTTTGATGAACTACTGGAACAGATCCGTGACATCCGTGCCAGCGAAAAGCGATTCTATCAGAAACTGCGCGACCTGTTCGCTCTGTCGGCAGATTATGTCAGCACGGAAGAAGATACACAGCATTTCTTTGCGGAAACCCAGAACAAACTGATCTATGCCGTAACCGGCAAGACGGCTGCTGAACTTATCATTTCCCGTGCCGATGCCGCGAAGCCCAATATGGCACTCACTGCGTGGCAGGGAACACGGGTTCGGAAGCAAGACATCTATATTGCAAAGAATTATTTATCGAATGATGAAATTGATTCCTTGAATCGCCTGGTATCTATTTTCCTTGAAAGCGCCGAACTCCGTGTGAAGCTTCGTAAAACATTGACACTGGATTACTGGCGTGAAACAGCCAACAAGATTTTGATGGATCATGAGGTTCCCCTGCTCCGTTCGCGTGGTCAATATTTCAATGCTACCATGAAAGAAATTGTTTGCAAAGAATATGAGACCTTTGAAAAACGACGCAAGGAGTATGAAGCTGCTCTCGCGGATAAACAGGATTTGCAGGAATTGGAAACAGATATAAAGTCTCTCCAGGGGAAAAAAGAGTGAAAATCCCAAGTGTTTGGTAATTTGAAAGTAATCAAGGAAGTTCAGATTGCTTTGTGAGTCTGTGACGAATTGTCACACTTTCAGGTGAGGTACAAACTGTACCCTACCTCAAATTGCCAAACGCTTGGCAAAATGATCATATTATATAATTCGTTCAAAATAAAAAGGCTTCCCGAGAGCAACGGAAAGGACATCTGATTATGATAAATATTTATTGTGATGAAAGTTGCCATTTACAGCATGATGATTCCGATATTATGCTTTTAGGGGCTATTAGCTGTGAAAAATCTAAAGTAAAAATGGTTTCTCAAAATATTCGGCAGATTAAGAGAAACCATGGTTTAAGTGATAAATTTGAAATAAAATGGACAAAGGTATCAAATGGCCAGTTAGCATTTTACGCAGATCTTTTTGATTATTTTTTTTCAAGCCCTGATTTAACTTTCCGATGTGTAATAGCGACAGGGAAAAAAGAGTTGGATAACGATGCGTATCATCAAACTTATGATGAATGGTACTATAAAATGTATTATTTGTTGCTATCCAAGATGTTAGAACCCACTTCGCAATATAATGTTTACATTGATATAAAAGATACTCAAGGTGGTACTAAAGTATCTAAATTACAAACTATCTTAAACAATTTCTTATATGACTTTCACCAAACTTGCTTGCAACGAATTCAAATTGTAAAATCTGATGAAATTGAGCTCTTACAGCTTTGCGATTTGATTATGGGGGCCATCTGTTTTCATAACCGCTATTTGAAAAATTACATTTTAGACGGCTCCCCCGCAAAAATAAAACTTTGTAAACATTTACAGTCACTTTCAAAAAGATCTCTTGAAGATTCAACACCGCTCTCTGAGACAAAATTGAATATCTTTGTTTGGAAACCACAGGTGATAGTATGATTGAGGACTGCCAATTAAATGGAACAACGGCTCTTATAAAATGTGATAGTCTCTCAGATTTCAGAGAATACGAAGATAAACTCTACCGCATTTTTGTTAGCCTGTATGAAACAAATACCATATTTTTTAAGGGATTTCGTATTTTCATGAAGCACTATCCACCTGAATATTCGGAGAAATCCGGTCTATATCACTTGATTTACGAAAACTTTCAGCATACTGGCGATGAATTAGATAGACTTCCAAGTTTAAGGCGCTGCGAACGAATAACATGGGCTCGCACTATAATTGATTTTTGTCCAAAAAGATGTGATGAAATCCTTATATGGGAAAATATTCGTAAAAATAAAAAGAATATCCTATTATTCTGTCCAGCTGTTAACTACCTTGTTGTATTGGGACAAAGAAAAGATTATTTATTGCTTGTCACAGCATATCCTGTAGAACACGAGCATAGGAAAGCTCAACTCCTCAAAGAGTACGACGCATATATAGAAAAAACAAATAACGCATCGCCGTTAGGCTAATGCGTTATCGAGTGCTCCTTCTACGCATGGCAGATGAGCTAAAAAACTATTTTCTTTTCATCTATATTTTAGTATATTATTCACTATTTGTAAATAGGCTAACAAAAATCCCAACTTTCATAATAGTTTTACTATTAAAAAAACCGCCCGGAGCGGCAACTCCGAACGGTCCAGTCGGCAAATTCCACCCAACACGCAAATGAAGGAAGGAAAGCTTTGTCATGTTTATTATAGCATGACATGCCTTCTCTATCAATCAGTTTTAACAGGAGGTGCGCTATGTACGGTGATGGAAGTGTTTTTGAAGAAAAACGAGGGAAATACTGCTACTATACTTACCGGTATTACGATAACACCGGCAAAGAAGTACGCAAGCGTTTTCCGCACACAAAACAGGGAGAGCGTGAAGCAAACGCATTTAAGCGCAAAATCCGCCGGGAAAAAGAATCCGGTGAGCTTTACTCTCCGGCAACCATGTCTTTAGGTGAGTGGATCATCTATTACATGACAAACTTTCAAAAGCCAAAAGTGCGAGAACAAACTTTTGAGCGGATGAAGTACACCGCTCGAAAGTTAGAACCTATCTATCAATACCCGCTGGACCAGGTCACCTCAGAGCAAATTCAAGAATTATACAATTTTTATAGTCCGACGTTGGCCAGCGCGACCATATACAAAATTCATAAATTACTGGCCGGGGCGTTTAAAAAGGCACTGCAGGTCAGGAAAATAAGACATAATCCGATGGATGCAGTGGAGCCTGTCAAGGTACAAAGTAAAAAAGTTGCCGTTTTCTCTTTTGCGGAGCTGCTTCGGCTTTTTCGTGTGATGAAGAAAAACCCGGCGTGGCATCGATATTATATATTTTTCTATATGGCCCTTGTTTCCGGTTGCCGGGTCGGAGAACTTTTAGCACTGCAGATTGAAGATATTGATTTTGATAAACGAGAAATGCATATCTGCAGAACGAAAATAGGACGCACAGGGCAAAAGTTTAACGCCCCTAAAACCAGAGCCGGCGATCGCTATATCCCTATCGTATTTGACAATATGCTGAACAGGTTGAAAGCGCTGCGAGTTGATGGAAACATCACAAGGATTTCAGGTCTGCTGTTTCAATCAAAGGAAGGTACCGCATTAAATTACAACAACCTTCGCCGGGAATGGGTAAAAATATGCCAGGCTGCCGGAGTAGATAATAAAACGATCCACACGTTCCGGCACACTTTTGCTACCGCAGCTTTAGCCAGAGGCGTACCCATTTTAGAGGTAGCCAGGATTCTCGGCCATGCAGATGCTACGACCACGTTAAATATGTATGGTCATGCAATCCCTGGGTATAATAAGCATCTTATCGAAAAATATCAAAACAGGACAAAAAGCATGACAAAAAATAGTGAGAACATAGAGGACAAGCGGCTCAACGCTATATTTCATTAGCCCTCACATGGCAGAGGTCCAGGGTTCGAGCCCCTGTCCGAGTACCAGAAAAAATCACCCCGGAAACGCACTGAATACGCGCTTCCGGGGTTTTGTTATGCGTTTGACTTCATTTTTCTTATTATTTATTTTACCTGTTCCGCACGGTCTAAAAAACTTCGTATAATTTCACAGGATTTCTCCAGCGCGACCCGTTCTTCCGGCAAGAGATTTATCTCTAAAATCTGTTCTACCCCTTTTTTACCAATCACACACGGTACACCGCACGCTACGCCCTGTTGCCCATACTTACCTTCCAAAGCAGTGGAACAGGGCCATACCAGTTTCTGATCATGAAAAATAGCAGAAATCAGCATACCGGCCGCGTTGGCTATACCAAATTCCGTACAGCCTTTTCCGTCAGCTACAAGATAGCCTGCCTGACGTACTTGGTCCTGAAGATCGGTCAACGATATTTTGCGCCAGGCCGCTTTTGTTTTCCGTAATTCCACAAAGGGAATCCCCTGAATCATCACATGCGACCAGACCACAAAGCTGGAATTTCCATGTTCGCCCATACAAAATCCTTGAATGGAGCTGCGTTTATAGCCGGTCAATTCGGATAAAATCCGCAAAAGCCGACAGGTTTCCAGGCTGGTACCTGTACAAATACAACGTCGCGGTTGCCAGTGCATTTTCCGCCGGATATATTCACAAATAATGTCCGCAGGATTTGAAATACTGAGCATGATGCCTTTAAAGTCCACTTTTTTTAAATGCGTGAGCACTTCATTCGCCATACGGATCGTATCGTCAAACATATCCAGCCTGGTTTCCCCCTTGTAAATCTCCCGTCCAAAGGCAATCACCAATATGTCTGCATCGTTCAGCTCTTCGTAGGACCCGGCTCGCACCGTTGCATCCTTATGGCACAGGGAGGCAGAAATCGCATCGTCCAGATCCAGCGCCTGCCCTGCCGCTTTTTCCCTAAGAATATCAATTAAGACAATATCATCCGCTTCGCCGGATTGAACCAGGTTCAACGCCACATGGGAACCCACATGTCCTGCACCTACAATAACGACTTTTCTCATTTTGAACATCGCTCCATAGCCTCCTTCTCTGTCACATGCACATAAGCGCGCTTTTAATACTGCACTCAGTCTTCTGTCAGGATCCGCATCGTTTCATCGTAATCCGCCTGTGCTTCCGGGAAAAAAACGGTAGTGCAATAACAATGCGGCATCTTGGGTGCTATTTTCATGTGGTGTGGCACTTCCGCCTGCGTCAGTAAGTCATCATAAAATTTTGCCTTGGCAAAAAGTACTTCATGAGTACCATAATAAATCCAGGTTTCCGGCAAGCCCCGAAGATCTGCCTGTTCACAAGTCTGCATCCAGGTTGGAATGTCCCGGCAACCATGCTTTAACAAGGGTTGAATCGTTTGCATATAACGGGCGGAAAGCATGACATCCAACTCATCCCGGTCTTGCATATCCTGCCATTCCTTCTCATTCACAGGGACGCCGCCGGGTGAAATAAGGATCAATTTCCGGGCGCGGACCAACAAAGGTGATTTGATCTCATTCAGATAAGCCCCTAATAACAAAAGCAAGGCGCCGCCGGAGGAATAACCATACCAACAAACTTCCTCATATTCGCTGCACATGGACTCATACACCTTATATACCATCCGGACGCTGTCGCGGATCGTGTAGCTATCACACAGAGGATAATAAGGGAACCATACATCCAGACCGGTCTTTTTGGCCATATCTTTGGCAAAGCCCACAAACAAACGTGGCGGCGATAAAAGCATTCCCCCACCGTAAACACAGAGTATACCACGTTTTTTGGGAGCGTTCTCCACCCGTTCTTTATGACAAATCGTCAGACAGTGAAAAGAGGCTTTTTGTTCCTGATCTGCAAGTCCTTCCGCGCCATCTATCCCGGTCAGAGAGATGACTTCATCCCGATATAAAAACTCCTCATCCTGTGGCACAAAAAAACGATTCCGCTGATTCGTATGACGAATCCGGCGCAGCATCTTCTCCGGGGGCAACGATGTCAGTCGCTTGGTGCCCAAAAGTTGCACCAGCCACTTCATAACAGAAAACCGAATGCTCATGCCCTACCCCCAAATACTGATCGATCAAAACAACTTCACAGGCGCTCATTTCATGCGAACAGCCACATTTTAGATTCGTTTACACAACCACTCGCGCCTTCCCCATAATAACTTTTTCCCGGCGCTGATTCAGACAAATCACGTGCATCTGCACTTCCCGGTTTGCTCCCTGCGGCGTGATTTTGACGATCTTAGCCTCTGCTGTGATCGTATCGCCGGGGCGTACCGGAAGCATAAAGTTTACATCTAACGCACCACTTTTCAACCAGTGTTCAGCAAAAACTTCCGCCAATAAGGTTTGCACAAAAGCCAGACTCAGCATACCATGCGCAATAGTACCGCCATAGCGCGTTTTCTCAGCAAATTCTACGTCAACATGCAGCGGATTATGGTCGCTGGCCGCATCTGCATAGCAATTGATTATATTCTGTGTCACATTTTTCTCTTTTAGAGTAAATACCTGACCTTTTTCCAGTGTTTGCATACTTTTTCCCTCTACCTGTTATCATACAAATAAGCAAATCTGCCCTTTACGCAGGCAAAATAATCGTAATCTCGCTAACCACCGCCAACTCTCCTGATTCGTCAAACACCTCGATTTGCTGTGTCACAAAATAAAGGCCTCTCTTTTCCTTTTTTTCCTTTACCTGCCCCCGCAATGTCAGGGTTTCTCCCCAATGGATCGGTTTTAAATAGTGAAATCCCTGACGGGCATGGATCGTACCTTCTTCCAGTTTTTCGCCACTCAACGCTTCCCAACGTGTAAAAACGGCAGCAAAGGCAGGCGGCACCAATTTTTGCTCTATATATAGAGGATTGGCATCTTCTATTGCGGCTAAATACGTCCGCACTGCTTCTTCCGTAACTAAAAATTTTTTTCCCGGATAAGGTATTCCTACTTTTACATCCGCAAATTTCATCATTTACCTCGTTTACGCTCTTCCATTTTACGTTTCAGATTTTCCGCCATATCCGCAGCCAGGTCATCTGCCGCTTCTAACCCTTCCCGCAGCGATTCCCTAATATTGCGGGCCGTTTCATACAGCGCCGTCAGAACAATTTCAATCTGGGCTGATTCCGAAAGGCCGGTTTTACACCAAATTGCAAAATGCTCACAATTGTTGGTGAACAAGTTATATTCGGTCTCGCCAATACGTTCCCGGGCTCGCAACACAGTTTCGGCAGGCGTATATAACCGATAGTTGGTTCCTTTCAGCGTATCCCACATAATTCGTGCTTTTTCTCTGTCCTTAAACAAAAGAGAAAAATCACTGAACTGGACCTCCTCTGTAGGACGCCCGTAAATACGGGGGAATTCACAAATAGTATACACATCACTGCCATTTAAAAATTCCTGCATGGAAGCCTGATGGACACAAATTTTGTAATTATCTCCGGGGTCCATATCATAATGAATGACCTGGTTATTTCCCACATATACAGCATAGTGTGAGAAACCCACCCTCTCTACAGAAATAATATCACCAAAATCGGCAAAATCCGGGATAATGTCCGCCTCTTCTTTCCCCAAAATACATCGTACCAGACTGGACAGTTTATTTACTGCAATGAACAGCGGATTGATATGTCGGCCCAAAAAACGACGTGTTTTTTCCAGCGGGCTCTCCGCTTCACGCACCTTGTCTGCGCTCCATTGCTCAGATAACGTATCACTAAATACCTTTGCTTCTTTTTTATCTCTTTCCACGGACCAATGTTTCGGTGCAGCAGCACCCTTTACCGGTTGTTTTCTGGTATCCTTTTCCATTTTACCTCTGCAATAGCTCCTGTTTCAAACAAATTTTCCCTGTCAATATAGTGTAAGCGCTACGTGATACTCCCGACTTTTAGCTCAACCTGTCACAGCTGCTTCCAGGACTTTGCGAATATCATCTTTTTGCGGCGCACCTTCAAACAATTTTTGCGCAGGCTCCCCTTCTGCATCGCACAAATAGAACGTTGGTACATAATAATAATTCAAATTCCCGGCTCCCGCATATTCCGGATGCAGATTTTCATCCACTTCTTCTACGAGAACCGGGACGTAAGCAGGATTTTCTTTTTTTAATTCCGACACCCATTTTCTAGCTTTAGCGCAATAAGGACAGCCGTCAAACATCATCATAATTAATTTTTTCATAACTATTTTTTCCCTTTCCGGTACTTCGTTATTCCTTTTTATTTTTCGTTTCCGAATGCTTTATTATAAATGATCGATGGAGCCCCGAACATGCGTGTATACCACTTTCGAGCCTTCCAGGGGCACCACCGCAGGCTCCAGTTGGCGAAGGTCTTCAACCCGCCATCCTTCCTGGCGTGCAGCTAACAAATCCAGCGCTTCATCTACGGTTTCTGCCGCAACTATAGCTATCGCATCCAGATAAAATTCGTTCAGCACACAAGGTTCATTGATCATGCTGTGGCTGTGATACGTCTTATTATGCCGCCAGATATACAGATTCATGGTCTTCCTCCTCTTCAAAACCGGTTTCTACACCGAATACAGATTTACGGTACTATTTTACCTGATTATATGTCCCCTGCGCTATTATATATATCCTCCGCCTTCACTTTTGTTTTGAGCCTGCCAAAACTTTTATCTTATTATTATATCATATTCTGTTCCTCTACCAGAACCTCTACTCAAATTACATTGTCTGCAGTCGTACACCGCATTTTGCTTTTTTGGTTGACCTTACTTCTATTATTAGGTATATTTAATTAATAAGGCTTTATCTTTACACCGATATGACTACAAAATCAGACAGAAAGAAAGGTGCGATCCATGTTTTTTCAAAAGAAGAAATTAGTCATTTGCAGTATGGTATTAACTTTGCTGACCGGTGCCCTGGCCGGTTGCGGCAGTGATGCAAAAAAAAACGGGGAGAAAAATGCGGAAGGCAAAACCTATACAGTCGGCATTGTACAATTGGTAGAACATCAGGCTTTGGATGATTCCCGCAAAGGTTTCATCGACGGATTAAAAAACAAAGGCTTTGTCGAAGGAAAAAACATTAAGTTTGACATCCAGAACGCACAGGCAGATCAATCCAACCTGCAAACTATCGCCCAACGCTTTGTAAATAATAACGTAGATTTATGCTGCGGCATCTCTACACCGGCAGCCCAGACGCTGGCGAACGCAACCAAGACGATTCCCATCGTCGGCAATGCGATTACCAGTTTTGAAACAGCCAAACTGGTAAAATCCGATAAACACCCCGGCGGCAACGTAACCGGTGTCAGCGATATGGCTCCTGTAGCCGCGCAACTGGATCTGGGGCTTAAACTGCTTCCCGGCACTAAAAAAGTGGGCTTGATGTACACGTCCAGCGAAATGAATTCCCATGTGCAGATCAACATCGCCAAAGAGCATTTGAAAAAACTTGGCATCGCTTACGAAGAAGGCAGTGTCAATACAGTCAATGATATTCAGGAAATCGCCCGTGGTTTGATCAGTCGTGGCGTAAACTTTATTTATGTGCCGACCGATAATATCATCGTCTCTGCCACACCGGCTTTGGTGGCCATTACCGATGAGGCTAAAATCCCCGTGGTCGCGGCCGAAGCCAGCCTGTTAAAATCCGGCGCCACAGCCAGCATCAACATTGAATACTATAAATTAGGTGTACTCAGCGGCGAAATGGCGGCCGATATCCTCGCAGGAAAATCCAAACCACAGGATATGCCAATCCAGTTCCAAAAAGACTTTACCAGCATCATTAACAAAGGACATGCAGAAAAATTGGGCATCAAAATCCCGGAAGAACTGGCTCAATTCGCTAAATAACAGGAGTTAAACTAAGACGAAGCAGCAGCATCACGAAAATAAGCCACGAAGATAAATAGGCTACAGAGATAAAATTTAAAAATGTGTGCAACAACACCCTCCTCACTAAATCATGGTAAGGAGGGTGTTGATTTTAAGTGGATGAAAAATCTGTTCAAGATATTGCATACAAGCCGGATATTGAGTCAAAATCTGTCCAGTTCCAGTATTACAGCGTTTTATTTTCCTCTTGCGTCCGCCTTTTCCTGAAAACGTTCGCTAAATACCGCCACACGGGTATGCGTGCCTGTAGATATCACCCCAACCGCATCCCGTGCTTCCAACGCAAAAGTAAATATTCGGCCTTCCTGCTTAAGCAAAGTCGCAGTAACACTGAATTCCATCCCCAATGGTGTAGGTGCGTCATGAGTCAGAGACAAAGAGGTTCCCACTGTAGTCGTATTACCATCACAGTATTCTGCCGCCAATTGCACCGCGGCGTTTTCATATAAAGAAGCCAGCACCGGTGTTCCCAACACATTTAAGGTACCACTGCCAACATGTACTGCCAGCATTTCCTGCGTCACTGTTTTCGTAATCGTTTTTGAAGTAAGCATGCAAGTCTCCTTTTATGATTATACTAAAAATCGTCTTTTATATCCGGTGTTTTGTATTATACCATATTATCAAAAAAATATGCTCCATAGCGATCTAAGCTCCGGAGAATTTCCCGTAGTGTCAATGACGCGCCATCGGCTAAAATATCCATTAAGTAAAAAGGAAGGGTGATTATCTTGTCTGTAAAACTTTTTGTTTTAAATGCGCGATATAACGGATTATGAAGTATTTTCCTACTGTCCACTGAAATAAAAAAAGTTTAAACTAATGGTCCCAGCTTTTTCATCATTAACTCATCAGCGCGCAGTTCTTTTAGTGCGCGCTGTCGACCCCTTTCAAATTCATAGCCTGCCTGCTCTGCATCTTGCAAGCAAAAGTGTTTCAACTCATCGTCAATCATAAAATCAGTATTGCAATAATCGCAGGTCAGTACTTTTACATTGGCTGTTGCTTGTAAATGTGCTCCACAATCAGGGCATGTAATACTAATTAACTTCATATCCAATTTTTCTCCCCAATAATTTATAATGTGCAACTATAAAGACTATAGCGCTTATTGCTGCAAAGTTAATTGAAATCTCTGCTTAATGTCACCGTCACATATCGTCTTCTTCCGTCTGAGCTTCAAACAAAAGCTGTTCCCAATCAGCCTGCTTGTCATGCAGATAAGCAGTCATAGTATCATCTCCTTCATATCTGGTCAGCAGCCAATCTATCTCTAAAAGTTTACTTTGGCAAACCTCGGGTGTAGGAATAATAGACGGCGTGGCAAACTCAGATTCAAGGTCTATGCCTTCACTCTCAAGTTCCATATCATCAGAACTGTGTGACGAAGTAGGGGAATTTGCAGATTCTGATTTTGTTGCTTCATCACTTGCTTTTTCATTATTATCAAATACGCATAATAAAAGTGCAGAAATCAGTAGAATCAAAATAAAAATAGCACTTACTGCTGCTGGTGCAAACTTTATAAAAACTGCAACTAGAGCCAAAATACCAATTCCGGCAATAGCGCGAATCCACGGTATATCTTTTTTTACTCGATTTCTTGCCGCCAAAATCAATTTAGTATCGGGATCAAGCTGTAACGCTTTATCGTACCAGTGGACAGCAGATTCAAAATCTCCCCTTTTCTCATAATAAAGACCTTTGCAAAACAGCATGGCTTGCGGGATATTCACTTCCTTTTTGCAATCAGGGCAATAACCAAATCTTTTATCAGAATCTGCATAAAAAAAGAAACCGCAATGCGGGCAAGATATGTCAACTAATTTCATGTCAATTTTTTCTGAACCGCCTGTCCTATTTTCTGTAATACATATTATATTTATTATATCATTTTTTAGTCATTTTCCAATCTTAAAACTTCTTTTATCCTTTTCTTTAAGTATTCCAGAAAATTCAGCCGTACTGCACTTATTACCCAAATTATATTTTTGCTGTCCAAAAGCGCTTTTCCCGATTGTAAAATTAAGTTGTATATAGATTGATTTCTGCCAGACCATGAAAGAGTCGCCTAAGCAAAAAGAAACTGCCCCGGCAACTTAATGCAGCGCAGTTGAAAGCTCTTCCACTATTATGTTGAAAAGTGTGAATCATTAAAAAATGGTGGAGGTGGAGGGAGTCGAACCCTCGTCCGAACATATTGCCATACAACTTTCTCCGAGCGCAGCCAGCATATTAAATTTCGCTTTGACAACGTGTGCCGACCCACTTTGCCATTGCTATTTCGTAAAATTTAGCCCGGAACTACGAAACTCGCTCACAGACGATCCCGCTAAATGACGTTCTTACCGCTCCTGCGGGAGCCGGATTGGCAGAACGGGTTGCCCTTAGGCAGCCAGTGCTAAATCATTATCTGCGTTTAAATTTAAACGGCCACCGATTAACGTGCAGATGGAACCACGGCTCGCTTATCATACAGCACCTATACCCGTCGAAGCCTTTACACCCCCTTAAAGGCCCTGCCAACAGCAGGAAAGGAAGCAGCATACAATCTGCACCCGGTTTCGCTCCCGACGTTCAGACTGTGCTGCCTGCGGTTTTGAAAACAACACCGCCTTCGCAGATTGATTGTGTAGATGCATTGTAGCACATCCTGTCAGGAAACGCAACGTAAAAACTCTTTCGCTTCGAGTTGCAACTTACAAATCGATTTAAAACTTGCCTACTAAATTCAGCATAGCATTCTTATTGATATTGTCTATTATTAATGCTAAAATAATAATAGCGAAGCAATAAGAATATAGGGGCAGGTGTTGTAATATAAAGATACTTGCCACCCCCTCATAATTTCTGCATCCGGGAATTTATTTAAATATGGAAGCGCGCTGTTTGCGCAGAGGAGGAGCTTATGGAAGAACGGAGAATTACCTATCAAAATGAACTGCATATTATGATTGAAGATTACTTAAACAACCCTTTAGAAAAAGAGTTGGACCGTGTTATCCCCGGGTTAACGGAAGAAGAGTCAGAAGAACGCAAAGCGGATATCCGTCAGGTCTTAAGAGGACGCGAAACCTATGAAATTCCCAGCGCCCAGATCCTGCATAATATTATGGAGGTTTGGCGCGCCTGCCGTCCTTCTATTTACACAAAATTAAAGAGGATGGAAACCATGCCTCTGACAGCAGAAAAGCTTTTGCAGGAGCAAAAAAAAGTGAAATCCCGACTCCCCTATAACCGAGAAACCACGGATATGTTCACGTTAATCGATAAAAACGAAGACCCCTTAAACGAATGTGCCGAATGAAGTGTTCAGCGCAACGCAACAAAGTATAACGCCCCTGAACAATAAATAAAAAAGACGCCGGGACTAATGTGCTTTATTTCCACCAAACGAGACTATTTGGTTGGAAATGCAGTCATCAGCGCCACGACGTCCTTAAGTGAATGAGGCAGGGTAATTATGAGGAGAATGCCCTGCCTGTGAATGGGGATCTGTTATTTCTCGAAAGAAAACAGTACGCCCTGATACTGTTTAGGGCAATCCATTTTATGTTTTGTCAACATCATGTAGTGATTGCACTGGCCAAGGCGACGGCGTGTCAGCCTTTCAATAAAGCCTTCTCCACTTTTTGCCGTTTCTGCTCTGAAATAATCAGGAACTGCCAAATAACCGGTTCTCATCATAACTGCGTTCATTTTGTTTCCTCCTTGTTTTTACGACTTTATTTTATGACATCTCTTTTAGGAATCATTTCCTTTTTCACCTGCATTATAACCCGACACTCGCGAAATGAATAATATCTGTTGGGAATGAAAGATATATCCCTTTGGAATACGTCGATTCTGTTTTGATGTTCCAAAGCCGCTTTGCGACTGGTTTTTCTTCACCGTTTACTGATATCAGTCCGTCCTTTCTTCAAAATATTCCGCCCTTGCCTGAATAAAATTTATACGTTATAATACGATTGCGTTTTACTTTGGGCAGCAACTTGGGATATTCATTCGTTTGGCATTGCACCGCAATTTTGTTATCGGTTCGTTTGGGCACCAACCTTTAACACCACACCTTATTTTGATGAATCATAATCTCAGGAGGCGTAACTATGAGCGGAACAAAAGTATACGATGAAAACCAATTATACGATATGTATGATTATCTGCTGCAAAAAGAAAAAGAACTGGAAGCTGCCATTCTAAAATCTTCCCCTGAAGGACTCAACACTTCGCGGGAAAAAGAACAGTTAGCTTTATTGAAAAGTCTGGTTCGGCTTGAAATCAAAGATTTGATTCAACGCGAAGCATTGGAAGGGAAAACTCCCAGTTCAAAAATTCAAAAGTTTCAGGATTGACATACTTGATTCAGCTATCTGGTTTTTAGCTTTTCTGAAACAACACTTTACACAAAAAATGGTCACCGACTGCAGAATACAGTCAGTGACCATTTTTATTATTGCTGCAAACGCCCCTGTCTTTCCCCGGTCGGAAAGATAGTTAACATAACCATCAGTACTGATTTTCGCATGCTCCAGCTTATTTTACGGACGCGGCTCAGGCTTTGCTCTCACGTTCTAATTGACGTATATCGCACAAACGCCGGGAGCTGCTGTTCTCATTGTAAAATTCAATGAACTTCAATGCCAACGGTGACAAAGGACGTCCTTTTACTTTAACCACCGATTTATAAAGCTCCGCATCGATATCAAGAATCTTCTTGATCTGGTATTCATCTCCCATGTCTTCGCCCGGCTCAATAGGAACCACGGCTACGCCCACATCTGCCAAAGCCCATTGCAAAGCGGTATGACGTGTAGAATTGATGCTTAAAATATGCGGCATAAAACCAATCCGGTCACAACATTTTTTTAAAATCTCATGACAGCCGGTGGATACGCATAAAGGGATATTACGTAAATCAGATAAATTCAGACCTTTTCTTCTGGGTTGTTCCAGCCACTTTGATTTTTGACAGTAAATCGCCGCCAGATATTCGTCTCTGCGAAAGAGTTCATCAAAATTATCCTGCTGCCCGATAGGGGTACTCAAAACACCGATTTCCGTGATTCCATTTAATAATTGCTGACTTTGTTCGTAAAAGCTGGTTTCAAAAATCTCATAATTTACTTCCGGATACAGGGCACAAAATGCTTTTAACGTACGTTGAATAAAAGGGGCGGAACGGGAATTGGCTACACTGATCCGCAAGGTTCCGGCCGCGCCTCTTTGCACGCTGGTAATTTCTTCCCTGGCTAAATCTTCCAGAGAACAGATATATTTAGCTTTTTGGTAGAGCAAGCGTCCGGCTTCTGTCAAAATTACTTTTCGGCTGCCCCGTTCGGTAATCAGTAAACGCGCCCCAAAAAAGTTTTCCAGCATGCGGATTTGTTTGCTCAGCGCCGGCTGCGCCACATGTACATATTCAGACGCACCGGTGAGGCTGCCGGTTTCAATTACGGCTAAAAAATTACGATAGTTCTCCAGATCCATAGTTTCCTGCCTTTCCTTTTGCTACTTAACTATGATTTAAATTATGAGCACTCCTCTGCTCCGAACGTCTTAAACGGTTTCACAGGACAGTCCCTACAGTATTATTTGTTTGATCATTATTTCCATATTTTACATTTATCTTTCGTATTTATATTATATCTTTCGTATTTATATTAACATAGCTTACCGCATTAAATCAAATTTATACCAAAATAGTATTTTATATCGATAATATTCCAATTTGTTATATTTTTATTGCCTAATCGATATTTTTAATTTTTCTCCGAACAGCCTATACTGATAGTAACCCAAACGAAACGATTCCAAAGTTGCAATAATTTACACGAGCAAGGAGGACACGGAATTGGCACCGGAATTGACTATGAATAAAAAAAGAAATATAAGCGTTGATTTTTCTCATGAAAAACAGCGACTGGAAAAATTTTTGCAGAGTCTGGACTCCCACAGATATCATCGTATTTTAGGGGATGCCGCCAATTACCCGTTTTTCCTTGATCCAAAGAAAATGCATACCCTGCGTGAACTGCCGGACCTCTATCCGGTTCATGTGGAGGATGAAACAGCAAAATCAAAAAAATAATTGGAGGCAATACAGCATATGACACCTGTTACAAAATGTTTATTATTGCTGCTGATTGTAGCAATCTTATTCATTACCGAAATAATTCCTTTAGCGGTGACATCCATGGCGGCCGCAATCGCTTGTTGGGTATTGGGCTTAGTTCCTGCCAAACAGATTTTTCTCGGCTTAGCTGATTCTACCGTCGTTTTATTCGCCGGTATGTTTGTTGTCGGCGCATCCATGTTTCACACCGGCGTCGCACAGAAAATAGGCGCGAAAGTCGTACGGTTATGCGGACAAAGCGAAAATAGCCTGATGATCGGCATTATGATAGTCGCAGCACTGATGTCTGCCGTGCTTTCCAATACCGGTACCACTGCCTGTCTGATTCCAGTGGTGATGAGCGTCTGTGCCACGGCGAAACTCTCCCCTTCCCGCCAGTTGATGCCGTTAGCGTTTGCTGCCGGTTTAGGCGGAACGATCACTTTGATTGGAACACCGCCCAACATTTTGGCGAACGTTGCGTTAAAAGCCGCCGGCATGCCGGAATTACAGTTTGGCTTCTTTGAATATGCCTATATCGGTATCCCGTTGACTTTTGCAGGTATCATATACATGATGTTCATCGGAAAATACCTGTTGCCTAAAGATACAGACTTCGATCCGGACAAATTGGAACTGGAAGCCGAAGGCAACGAAGGAATCGCTGTAAAAACCAGCCGTCAGATTATTTGCGGGCTTATCGTATTAGCAGTAATCATCACCATGGGTCTGGATCTGATTCCGCTGCATATCGTGTCTGTAATCGGCGCTTTGTTAGCTGTACTGACCGGTTGCTTAACAGAAAAACAAGCCTATGATTCGATCGACTGGATCACCATTTTCTTATTCGCCGGTATGATCCCTGTGGCAGAAGCAATGAATACCAGCGGTGCAGGCGCAGCTATCGCCAACTGGACGGTCAACATGCTAGGCGGCCACCCGTCTCCTTATGTGGTAACCGCAGTTCTCTTTGTGTTAGCCGTTATTCTGACACAGTTTATGTCCAATACTGCGTCTAAGGCCCTACTTTGCCCTGTCGGTATTGCTCTGGCCTCCCAGTTAGGCGCGTCTCCCCGAGCAGTTCTGATGGCGATTTTGATTGCTTCTTCCTGCGCTTTTGCTTCTCCGGTAGGTACCCCTCCCAACACCTTAGTTTTAGGGCCGGGCCACTACCGCTTCATGGACTACGTAAAAGCCGGCGGCGGATTGATTTTTGTCTGCCTCGTAGTATCCATTATTGTCATTCCTATCGTTTGGCCCTTTTTCCCCGGCAAATAGTTTTCGGTAGGCTATTTACCCATGGGGTTAAGGTTCCTTATACAAACGCAACCTTAAGGTTGCGGACCCTCCTCCTCTCTTATGTTCTTACGGCTTACTGAGCATGGGCCCTAAGGATGTAGAGAAAACAGCCGCCCTTGGATAAGGCGGCTGTTCTATTTTAAGGAAAAATTCCTATATTAAAATCCCCGGTTTTCTCTTTAGAAAACCGGGGATTCTTTTATAGAACCTGCACTTAATTTGATTCGTTTAAGTGTTTAACAGATGCTTTTTCCATATCGAAACAACGAATCAGTTCTGTCACTGCCTGACTGGGCGAAATCAACCCATTGACAACAGAATTCTCTACCAATGGAATTCTTCCGCGAATCATGGGATCGTTAAAGAACAGATTGTGCAAATGTTCATCGATCATACTGTAAACCCAGGACAACACCTGTTTTTTTCTACGATGTTCAAATACGCCGCTGGCTTTTGTATCTTTTTCAAACTTGCGCATTACCGCCCACAATTCGGGTAATCCGTCATGGGTCAGAGCGGAGCATTTATAGGCATGCGTTTTCCATCCCTCTGTGGCCGGGCGAATAAATTCCACCATACGCTCGTATTCACCTTGGGTTATGGTAGCACGGGCCAGGTTATCTCCATCCGCTTTATTGACCACGATAGCATCCGCTAATTCCATAATACCTTTTTTAATACCCTGGAGGTCATCACCTGCGCCGGTAAGAACGACCAGCATAAAAAAGTCTACCATATTACGTACAGTGGTTTCTGACTGGCCTACGCCAACCGTTTCCACCAAAATAACATTATACCCCGCTGCTTCGCACAGCATCATGGTTTCGCGACTCTTACGCGCCACACCGCCCAGTGTACCGCCGGAAGGTGTAGGACGAATAAAACAGTTAGGTTCCCGGGATAAATTCTGCATACGCGTCTTATCCCCTAAGATGGAACCCCCCGTCAGGGGGCTGGTGGGGTCAACTGCCAGTACGGCGACTTTATAGCCCATACTGCACAACAGCTGTCCGAATGCTTCAATGAACGTGCTTTTACCGGCACCGGGAACACCCGTAATACCGATCCGCAACGCTTTGCCGGTTTTCGGCAGAAGGCCCTGCAATACGCGTTGAGCCCTATCAAAGTCTTTGGGAGCATTGCTTTCGATCAGTGTAATCGCCTTCGATAACATCACGCGACTGCCTTCGCTCACACCTTTGATGATGTCATCGACACTGGCTCTTTTGCGCAACGGAACGCGACGTACCGCATTAGGATCGTACGTCTTTTCTTCCGAGTTGGCATTTACTTTTGTATCAATTCCACCCATCACAGAACAGGCAAAGTTCTCATTTTTTTCGGCAGGCACCCAACTTGGGTGCAGATCCGATTTTGGTATTTCCGGCATGATTATCATCTCAACTTTCTGAGAAAAGCAATGGGATGCCTGCGGCTTCAGCTATTATGCCGTAGCCGCAGACATACTCCATTACCGTTTCTCACACTTAGTCTTGAGCTTGTTCCGCCTTCACACGGTCTACTAACATCTGCAACAATTTAATGCAGCATTTCGGGATGTTGGTACCGGGTCCAAAGATGGCAGCAGCACCATGTTCGTACAGATAGTCATAGTCCTGCGCCGGAATTACGCCGCCAATGGTGACTAAAATATCATCGCGGCCGCGTTTTTCAAGCTCGCCGACCAATGCCGGCAGCAAGGTTTTGTGACCAGCCGCCAGGGAAGAGAAGCCAACCATATGAACGTCGTTGTCCACGGCGTCCTGGGCGGTTTCTTCCGGAGTCTGGAACAAAGGCCCTACGTCAACGTCCCAGCCCATGTCAGCGAAGGAGGTCGCCAGTACTTTCTGTCCCCGGTCATGTCCGTCCTGACCCATCTTGGCCAAGAAGATACGAGGCCGGCGGCCTTCCAGCTTTTCAAACTCTTCCGCCAGCGCATTGGCTACTTCCATGTCATCGTTGCCGCTGTATTCACTGCTGTAAACACCGGATACGGTATGGATCACGGCGTTGAAACGACCGGATACTTTTTCTACCGCATCGGAAATTTCGCCCAGGGACGCCCGGTCGCGGGCAGCCTGTACGGCCATTTCCAGCAGGTTGCCGTTTTCACGGCTTTCCGCAGCGGCAGTGATCGCCTTCAGGTCGCGCTGTACAGCTTCTTCATTACGTTCGGAACGCAGTTTTTCCAGACGTTTGATCTGGGAATTACGTACTGCCGTGTTATCAATGGACAGAACGTTCAGCGGATCTTCTTTGGCCAGACGATATTTGTTCAGGCCAACGATGGTTTCCTTACCGCTGTCAATATTTGCCTGACGACGGGCCGCGCATTCTTCAATACGCATCTTCGGCAGGCCCGTAGCAATCGCTTTTGCCATACCGCCCAGAGATTCAACTTCCTGGATATGCGCCCAGGCCCGGCGAATAATCTCGTTGGTGAGGTATTCCAGATAGTAAGAACCGCCCCACGGATCGATGATCTTGCAGACCTTGGTCTCATCCTGGATGTATAACTGAGTATTACGAGCCAGACGCGCCGAGAAGTCGGTTGGCAGCGCGATGGCTTCGTCCAGTGCGTTAGTATGCAGGGACTGAGTGTGACCCAGAGCGGCAGACATGGCTTCCATACAGGTACGGGAAATGTTGTTGAACGGATCCTGTTCGGTCAGAGACCAACCGGAAGTCTGCGAGTGAGTACGCAGAGCCATAGATTTCGGGTTTTCAGCGCCGAAGCTCTTCAGGATCTTAGCCCAAAGCACACGAGCCGCACGCATCTTCGCCACTTCCATGAAGTAGTTTTTGCCCATGTCCCAGAAGAAGGACAGACGTTTTGCGAAAGCGTCAACTTTCAGGCCGGCTTTTTCACCGGTACGGATGTATTCCATACCGTCAGCCAGCGTGTAGCCCAGTTCCAGGTCACAGGTTGCGCCGCATTCCTGAATGTGGTAACCGGAAATGGAAATGGAGTTGAATTTCGGCATGTAGTTCGTAGTGTATTCGAAAATGTCACCGATGATACGCATGGACATATCAGGCGGATAAATATAGGTATTACGTACCATGAATTCTTTCAGAATATCGTTCTGAATAGTACCGGCCATGATCTTCTTGTCGACACCCTGTTCCTCACCGGATACGATGAAGAAAGACAGGATCGGCAGAACGGCCCCGTTCATGGTCATGGATACGGACATCTGATCCAGCGGAATGCCGGAGAACAGGATATTCATATCCAACATGGAGCAAACAGAAACGCCTGCTTTACCAACGTCACCGACTACGCGGGGGTTATCCGCATCATAGCCGCGGTGGGTCGGCAAGTCAAACGCGATGGACAGACCTTTCTGACCGGCTGCCAGGTTGCGGCGGTAGAAAGCGTTGGATTCTTCTGCGGTGGAGAAACCGGCATACTGACGTACCGTCCAGGGACGGAACACGTACATGGTGGAATAAGGTCCGCGCAGGAACGGCGGAATACCGCTCATGAAGTCCAAATGGTTGCAGGATGCGTATATATCTTGGGTATATAACGGTTGCACAGGAATACGTTCCAATGTGGTTCCCCGCAGTGCATCCCAGTTTTTTCCGGTTTTCTTTTCCAGGCTCTTCTTCCATTCTTCATAGGAGCAGGAAGGATGTTCGGGAAGGCCGATCTTGGTAAAGTCAGGATTCAGGCTAGCCATTATTCAATCATCCCCTTCCTTTTCTGTAAATCTTTCAGAATATCAAAGCAATTAGCAACCACGCTGATAAAATCATCCACACCGGCGCCGGTATAAACCGGAACCAGATCTTTGGGGGCTGCGCCGGCCAGATACAGTTTCATGGTCGGATTTGCCGCTTTCAGCATCGGCGCCAGGGCCGGTACATCTTCCGGATAAGTTGCGTCCGTAGAGCAGATCACGGCTGCATCATAGGGAGTGCCCTTTCCGTCGATACCTTCTTTTAAGGCGGCTACGCATTTTTCGTACCGGGAACCGGGTTTGTCTTCATCATCCTGGAACCCATTGTTCAGGTGTACATTAAATGCGCCTACCTGCAGAAAGCTGGTGGAGAAATCTGCACGGGCTTTATGCTGCGGGATCGGCCCCATATTTGCCAGGAATACTTCCACATTTTTCCCTGTTTTAGCCACAAACGCTTCTGTATCACGGCGCAGTGCTTCAAAGCGTTCCGTCCAGTGATGTTCTTCAATCGGCTGTACCTCAATTTCACCGGCCTTTTTTGCAGCGGCTCTGGCTACAGCCCCTGAAGTCGCACCGGCGGCAAACGCTTCTACTGCCGCATCGATCAGACCTTCACTGCCGACAGATTTTACTGCGGCCAGTTTTGCTTCAGCTTCTTTGCTATCCACATCGGCCAGGTATTTATCCACATTGGCGGATAAAATTTTCTTCAGTTCAGCTACATCTTCCGGATTTTCGCTCAGCGGTTCTTCCGTCATGTTGGGGTACATATTTACACCAACCGCACGATCTTTCCGCAGTTCCAGCGCCTTCAGACGTTTATCCAGCACTTCTTTCACAGCAGCCTGAATTTTGCCTTCCTGCAAAGCAGGAATAATACCGCCGAAGCCTTCCACTTCCTGGAACTTCGCCCAGATTTTTTCCGCAATTTGCTGGGTCAGCCTTTCTACCGCCCAGGAGCCGCCAGCCGGGTCAATCGGCCACAGCATACCGAATTCTTCCTGCAGCATAATGTGTACGTTGCGGGCAATACGACGGGAGAATTCGTCCCCTTTGCGGATCAGTTCATCAAAGGGTTCATTTTCATATGTATTTACACCGCCTACTACACTGGAGAAAGACTGAGTGCAGTTACGCAGCATATTGACATAAGGGTCTACTACGGTTTTCGTAAACGTTGCGGGGCGTCCGTGTACAAAAGAAGCGCGATCGGCTTCTTCGGCACCGAATTCTTTCATAATATTGGCCCAGATTTGACGAGCTGCACGCAGCTTGGCAATTTCCATAAAGAAGTTGGCTCCCTGGTTAAATTCAAAAATCAGAGCCTGTGCAATCTGATGGATAGTCAGACCGCGTTTCAGCATCTGGCGCACATATTCTACCGCGACTGCATAGGTATAGGCGACTTCCTGGACGCTTTCAGCGCCGCCCAAAGAGAACGCATTGCTGCGTACCATGATGGTGCGTAAGCCCGGCGCGTTTTTCTCGGCCCACTTAACAGTAGCCGCCATCTGATCATACAGTACGTCCAGCGACTCAGCGGTTTTTCCTTTGGCTACCAATTCGCCAATGGGGTCTGCCCCGATGACGCCACGCAGTTTTTCTACTTTTTTACCGGCTGCTTTCAAGGCCGCTACAGTAAGCGCCAGCAAGCGGGCAGAAGACTCGCCTGCATACAGCATGAACGGATATTTTTCCAGATCCAGATCGGCCAGCATGGTGTGCATGTCTTCCGCAGTGGTCAGACTCACGCCTTTATCGCCCGGAACCGCAGCATCTTTTACATCTACGCCTGCCAGCGTGGCGCTGTCAACTCGTACATGATATACGGTACTGCCGGTTTTGATTTCATGTTTTAACAGAGTGTTATTTTCTTTCGGTTCGGTCAGATCACAGGCCTGTGCAATGCCCCAGGGCTGTTCTACATATCCGTTTACCGTACTGCCGCGTAAAAAGTCACCCCTCCCGGGATAATTATCCGTGGGCAGGATTTCCTTCCACTTGCGCAGGGTATAAATGGGGTCGAAGGTGATACCTTCATAGTTCTTGGTGTACATCATTTTGTCAAAAGGTTTTCCTTTTAACAAGGCGTTACAGGCTTCCACCCATTCTTCTGTAGTGGGCACTGTAAACTCGTCAAACTTTACTTCCGGATACTCAGCTTTTTGGTCTGATTTACGCAGAAGTTCTTCCAATTCCTTGTCAGTCATAGGCTTGGACTTGGACAGGTCGACATTGGTTTGTTCAGCCATAAACAATTTACCTCCTCTTAGATTAATGATACAGAAGCCGGGGCATGCACCCGATTTCATGAATCTATGTAAAACCGTTACCATAACCAACGGTTATTACCGAAAATAAAAAAAACGAGATCAGAGCAGGATCCTGCTGCGTTAAAATTCCTCAAATATCGGAACATAATAATCTCCCGAACCAAGTGAAATAACAAGCTGCAGCCACTATTTATCCGTTCTTACAGTCAATGGACAGAAATCACATAAGTACTAAACATTCGCCTTGTGAAAACCGGATAACTCCGGTCGTTTCTCTTCCCAATTCGTGCGCAGGTAGCGGCAACTGTACAGCGTCGTTACCCTGCGCCTGCGAATTAAGAAGATTTGAGAATGGCAAATCATTATATGACGGTTGTCCAGGCCGTATATAAACTAAATAAAAAAGCCGTCCTTCCATTTTAGAAAAGACGGTTTGAAGGCGGCTGAAACCTGTAAATCGGTTACGCAGACATCTCCTCCCCGTCGCTCGCGGGTCAAGCAGTGATGCTAAGACAGGTAGTTCTTCTGGCTCGGGTTCCTGGTCTGCTTCGTCTTCCCAAAATAAAATTTCAGTGACATAGTGAAGCGTCCTCCCCCTTACAGCGGCGGGACCGCGCCGGTTTTGCACCGGACTTCTCTGTTAGGCTCTTATGAGCACCTGTACTGGATATTCAATTTTATGGTATAATAGGTATCGGTATCTGATTGGAGCATACCTGAACCCTATTACTAATAGTAATATTTATTAGTAGTTATGTCAAGTCATTTATTACTATATATCGATATTTTCAGGAGAGGAACAAGTATGGCAAATTGTGATCATGATTGCAGCAAATGCGCTGCAAACTGCGGAGAGAGACAGGACCTGTCCTCTTTCAAAAAGGCGCCTCATAAAAACAGTCACATAAAAAAAGTAATCGGCGTTGTGAGCGGCAAAGGCGGCGTGGGAAAATCTATGGTAACGGCGCTCCTGGCGATTGCCCTTCGAAAAAAAGGGAAAAAAGTCGCGATTTTGGATGCGGATATAACCGGGCCTTCTATACCTCGTACCTTTGGGCTTCATGGCAGAGCTCCCATGGATGACAATGGTGTATATCCGTTGGAAACCAGAACCGGTATTAAAGTAATGTCGATCAACCTGTTGCTGAATAAGGAAACCGATCCCGTAGTCTGGCGCGGTCCTGTTATTGCGGGCGCGATCCAACAATTCTGGACGGATGTAATTTACGGAGAAACAGACTATTTGTTTGTGGATCTCCCTCCCGGCACAGGGGATGTGCCTTTAACAGTATTCCAGTCACTGCCTGTGGATGGGATCATCGTTGTTGCTTCACCGCAGGAACTGGTGGGGATGATTGTGGAGAAAGCCTGCAATATGGCTAAAATGATGCAGATCCCGGTCCTTTCCCTCATCGAAAATTTCAGTTATTTCAAGTGTCCTGACTGTGGCGGTGAACATGCGCTTTTTGGTCAGAGCCGTCTGGATGAGACTGCGCATTTGCACGGACTGACCTGTCAGGATAAAATGCCGGTGGATCCCAAACTGGCGGAAGCGGTAGATGCCGGAAATCTGGAAGATTTGGACACAGGTTATCTTCCCCAGACCGTTGAGCTTTTGCAGAAAATGCTATAGTTAATTCTGGGATTATTTAAGTGTCCTGCACTTGCCCGGAGATAACTATCTGTCATACCAGGCGCATATAACGCTTGGATAATACAACGCCGGACAACAAACGACCCTGCTGTAATTTTTACTATGCCAATTACAGCAGGGTCATTTTCTTTGTGACCTTATGTCGGTGGAGTATCTTGCGCATTTTGGATCCATCTTGCACAGCATTATGCATCGGCTTCTACATGAGCTTTTAAAGTATATCTCCGGAGGCCAATAACAGTTTCCTTTTCAGGTCCCAGAGTTTTTTAGACAGATCCACATTATACTCATGGGGGTTGTCAAAACGCTTTACTTCTTCCCATAAAGAATCTACTTCTTTAGCGCAATACTGTTGCGTCTCCCGCAAAGACGGCTGTTGGTAAACCAGTTCGCCATTTTTGAAAACAGGTACCAATAATTCCCGCGCGGTAAAATCTTTAAGAGTCCTCTGCTTCCATGTTGCTTCCGGGTCAAAGATCGTATGGGGCAGGGCTTCGGAGACCACTTCGTTATGAAGACAGATTTCGTCCGCAATCGCCTTGCCCGTTTTCTTATCGTAAAAACGGTAAACCTTCTTAAAGCCGGGATTGGTAATTTTAGCTGTGTTATCAGAGATTTTAATCTTGGGAACGATTTCGCCTTTTTCGCCCTCAACCGCTGACAACTTATACACACCACCAAAAACAGGGCTTGTCTGGCTGGTGATCAGCCGTTCTCCTACGCCAAAGGCATCAATTTTCGCGCCTTGCCGCAGCAGTTCTTTGATCAGGTGTTCATCCAGCGAGTTGGAAGCTACGATTTTAGCGTCTTGCAAACCGGCTTCATCCAACATAGCACGGGCTTTTTTCGTCAAATAGGACAAATCCCCCGAATCCAGACGAATTCCATAATTATCCAGTTTGCCGCCTTTCGCCAGATACTCCTTGAAGACCCGGATCGCGTTGGGAATACCGCTTTTTAAAGTATTATAGGTATCGACCAACAAGATCGCATTATTGGGATAGGTTTCCATATAGAATTTGAAAGCCTCGTATTCCGTATCAAACATCTGAACCCAGGAATGGGCCATGGTTCCGGCGGCAGGAACGCCATAAAGCTGATCGGTCAAAGTGCAGGCTGTCGCTACACAACCGGCGATATACGCAGCTCTTGCACCGATAACCGCAGCCGAAATGCCCTGCGCTCTGCGGGAACCAAATTCCATAACCGGACGCCCTTCCGCTGAACGTACGATGCGATTTGCTTTCGTGGCAATTACAGATTGATGGTTAATGCACAAAAGCAAAAAAGTCTCAATCAACTGTGCTTCTGCGGCCGGCGCTTTTACCGTGATAACAGGCTCGTAGGGGAAAATCACTGTTCCTTCCGGTACCGCATACACATCACCCGTAAACTTAAAGTTACGCAGATATTTGAGAAATTTTTCATCAAAGATCTTCTTATTCCTCAAATAGGCGATGTCTTCATCTGTAAAATGCAAATTACGCAAGTAATCGATAATATCTGCCAATCCACAGGCAATAGCGAAACCACCTTTGTCCGGTACCTGTCGATAAAATACATCAAAATAGGTTTGTTTTTTATAAAACCCGTTTAAAAAATAGCCGTTTCCCATGGTGAGTTCATAAAAATCTGTCAGCATGGTCAGGTTCTGTTCCGCCGTTGTCACTGTCATCTGATCCCGTCTCCTTATTTTACTTTGATAATATCCCCGTCATGACGGATCTCCCGTGTAATGTCTTTCAGCAAACGCTGCTGGTTATCCGGAATATATACCCCGCCCGGCTGTCCGTCTGCCAGATTCGGTTCCGCCTCCGGCTGGTAATTCACCAATCGGGTGCCGTGTCCGCTGCGCACCAACAGGTCTACAATGACCGCGCCTTTGTTACAAAACAACACAAGAGAACGGCCTTCAAATACGCCTTTCAAAGCGCCCATTGGTTTCCCGGTGGCCGCAGCTTTCACCATCATACGCGTTTTGGCAAAATGAGGAACGATAAGAAAGGCCTGTTCATTACCCGCCCGGATGATTCGATAATGTTTGATCCCTTTCGGCAACACCACGGAATCCAACGTATTATATACCTTCAAATTCGCAATAGCAGCTACTACGTTACGCTCGTTAAATTCTACCGTAGCGTATTCTCCGCCCAGCAAACGCTGATAATCGGCAGCGGCAACATCCGTGTCCGCATCTGCGGCCAAAGCCGTGACGCACAAACTCAAAAGCATACATACCAGCGCCAGTAATTTTTTCATCGCCACACCTCCTCAGTATGATAACATTATATACCCTGGCCCTGCTTTAAGCAATAAACAGCAATGCTATGATTATTGGCTATGGTTTATTGATTATTGCTCTAATTCTGCGCTCGGACTATTCATACAAACCATGCTGTACTTCAATCCGGTGATTGGTTTTTGCTCTTATCTGCAACTTCATTAAAGGCTTAAATTTTCGTAATTTTCACGCTATATTTCTCCTTAAAGGTATATTGCAAAAGAATTTTACTATGCTATAATGAAGGCACAGAATTGCAGTATTTTTGCTGCAATGCGCTCACTGCCGCAAGCGTTGTGTTGGGCAGTTTGACAGTTAGTTTGCGAAGAGGGATTTTCAGGAAAGGAGGATACGAAATGAAAAAATATGTATGCAATATTTGCGGTTATATTTATGACCCCGCAGAAGGCGATCCGGATAACGGCGTAGCTCCGGGCACCGCTTGGGAAGATGTTCCTGAAGAATGGGTCTGCCCCCTGTGCGGCGCTCCCAAAGATGATTTCTCCGAAGAATGATCGGTAAACAATTTGTATAGTAACAATAATAAAACAAATCGACGTCTGTTCTCAAATCAGGCGCCGATTTTTTTGTCTGTTTTTCTTTTTTCTGACGTGAAAGTCAACATCTTTACAACATATAGGACAGCGTGCGCAATCCCCTGCGTCGTTCCCGCCAGGTTGGATAAAAAAGATCCATCCTGGCTTTAAACGCCTCTCCGTGCCCCCGTTCCCATAAGTGCGTCAGCTCATGAATCACGATATAGGTCAGGTATTCCGGCGGCAGGTGGACCAAATTTAAATTGATGCAGATGCGCCCCGTCTTCACGTTACAGCTTCCCCAACGGGTCTTCATTTTACGTATATACCAGGACTTCGCCCTTTTACCCACCAATATTTCACAGCCGGGAAACGTATGCCGTAAAAATTCCCCCAATTCTTCCTTTAACCACGACTCTACACATTGCTGCCGCTGCAACTGAGTAAATTTCGCGGGACAGACAAGCCGAAGACCGGTATTCTCCAGGAATACCCTGTACTTTTTATACTTATGGATCGACCTTGCTGCCTTCTCCGGAACTGAGTTCAATTTCTCTGTATAAAGCCCGCCCACGCTTTTCGTGCCGGAAGAACCTTCTTTTTGAGGGGCACTGCCCGGCAAGATTGCCACTTGTTCCTGCTCTTCCTGTACATGTAGAGTACAAGTCTTGCCCCAAATATAGATTGTTTCACCTTCTGTATATCGGTGCGTTACAGGCAAGGACTGCGACGCCATTTTTTCTCTCTGTCGCCGAATCCATTCCCTGTTTTTGGCAAGAAAAGCGCCGATAGAAGCTTCACTCACCCCAAAAGGCGCTGTAATCCTGATTTGGCCGGTGGGCACCTGCAAGCGAAGATTAATACGGCGGATAGGCTTGTATTGCAAAGAATAAGCCATTTCCTCCCACTGACAGGCCCTCACCTCAGACGGTATACGTCTTAATCCCATCTCCGCATACAACTCCCATCAATCCCGGTTTTTCTCTTTTATGGCGCGCTGCATATCTCTTTTCGCATCTCGTTCCGCCATATCCCGCCTTTTATCGTAATTTTTTTTGCCGGTGCAAAGCGCCAGTTCCATTTTTACGATCCCATGCTTAAAATACAACTTTAATGGGATCAGGGAATAACCCCGTTCTTTTACTTTTCCCAACAGGCGGTCAATCTGACTGCGATGCATGAGCAGCCGCCGCGTCCGCAGCGGATCATGGTTATTATAGTTGCCATAATCATAAGGGCTGATGTGCATATTCATCACTACCAGTTCACCGGCTTTGGTAATCCGCACAAAACTGTCTTTTAAATTAACCTTGCCGGCACGCAGGGACTTCACTTCCGTTCCCACCAGTTCCATACCGGCTTCCATCGCTTCGATCACGCTATAATCATGACGCGCTTTGCGATTTTCTGTAATAATTTTAATGTTATTTTCTGTCATAACCCCTCCTGCCGTTCCGGTGTTTTCCTTTGGAAGGATTCCGGGAGGCATCTTTTTTACCTGACGCAAGAGAAACTATGTCGGCAAATTCCCGCTTAGCATCTTTGCGTTTGCCGGAGCCTTTCTTTTTTCCGGAATTTGACTTTTTCCCGGAGTTTTTCTTCTTGGCAGACAGATTTTTCTTACCGTTCCTGCCGCTCCTGTGCTCCAACTGCAGTTTAATATAATCCTGCGTGGCGCTGGTGGTTCCGGCCAAAATAAAGTCTATGCTGCGTTCCTCCAGGTTGACCTGGAGAACTTCAATTTTAACTGCGTCGCCCAACCGATATGCATTGCCGGTGTGGCTTCCTACAAGGCAATACGATTTTTCGACAAACTCATAATAGTCATCTGTCAGGCTGGAAATATGGACTAATCCTTCGACCCCGTTAGGCAGTTCCACAAACATGCCAAATGAAGTCACGCCTGAGATAACGCCTTCAAACGCCTGACCGATATACGCCAACATATATTCGGCTTTCTTAAAATCTACCGTCGCCCGTTCCGCTTCAATCGCTTCCCGTTCTTTAAGGGAAGCATGCTCTGCCATAGCTTGCAGACTTTCTCCATTAAGTGCAGTAAAATCCCGCTGTTTAAACGGATTTCGCAGCCAGTCATGGAGAATGCGATGGACCAATAAGTCAGGATAACGGCGGATTGGCGAAGTAAAATGACAATAATACTTTGCGGCTAAACCAAAGTGCCCTGTATTATCTGTCTGATACACAGCCTGGCGCATACTGCGCAAGGCCACGGTATTAACCAAACGTTCCTCCGGACGTCCTTTCATCTGATCCAACGCTTCCTGTACGTCTCCCGGCTGCACCTGCCCGTTTTGCGGAAGATGCAGGCCGATACCAAAACTGTGCAAAAGACGCGCCAGTTCTTCCATCTTGGTTTCACTGGGCAGATCATGGACCCGGTACACGCAGGGCCATTTATGTTCTGACAAATGACGCGCCACCGTTTCATTGGCGGCCAACATAAATTCTTCAATAATGGATTCCGGCAGACCGTGAATCCGCTGTTTAATTTCAAGAGGCCTGCCCGCTGCGTCCAAAACTACTTTCTGTTCCGGCAAATCAAAGGTAATGGCTCCCCGGGCAACACGTTTTTTCTGCAAAAGGCGACAAAGCTTTTGCATATTTTCCAGCATAGGAACAATATCCATATATTGGTTCTGCAGCTCCGGCACTTTCTCTTCCAGAATGCCGCGAACCAAATTATAGCTCAGACGATGACGGGAGCGGATCACACTGGGAAAAATTTGATAATTGAGGATCCGTCCGTTCTTGCTGTCAATTTCCATCTCGCAGGCCATGACGAGACGATCTTCCCCCTCGTTCAGACTGCAAATACCATTACTGAGACGAGACGGCAGCATCGGCAGGACCCGGTCCACCAGATACACACTGGTGCCTCTTTCACGGGCTTCCCGATCCAATAAGGTTTTAGCTTTAACATAATAGCTGACGTCGGCAATGTATACGCCCAACAAAAATCTGCCATTATCCAGACGGCGCACATAGACAGCATCATCCAGATCCCTTGCGTCCTCGCTGTCCACTGTAACCACAGGCCAGGTACGACGGTCTTCCCGCCCCCGTAAGTCTTTTTGTAAGATTCTTTCCGGTACCCGATACGCAGCTTTTTTCACATTATCCGGAAAATCCAAAGGCAGATCATATTGTTTGATAATGGAGAGTATCTCCATTCCCGGGTTGCCTGCAAATCCCAGAACTTCTATTACACGACCCTCTGCATTGCGCCGATCCGTCGGCCATTCCGTGATTTCCAAAACAACTTTCTGATTGGTAACGGCGCCGCCAAAGTCTTTGCGCAGCACATAAATATCCCCGCCAATATGTTTATCATCCGGCGTCACGAAAGCAAACTCTTTATTTTGTTTGAACAGGCCGACGATCCTCCGATTAGCCCGACTGATAATGCGCAGTATTTCCCCTTCCGGACGATGGCCCTGAGCGTTGCTGTCGATGCGGGCCATGACCCGGTCATTATTCATCGCGCCGTGCAGTTTGCGCGGAGGAATAAAGACATCAGGGCGTTCCCCCTTATTATCAGGGATAACAAAACCAAAGCCCTTGCTGCTTAATTGAAAACGACCGGCTACCAAGCCCATTTTTTCCGGCAAGCCGTAGGTTTCAAAACGGGTCTTGACCACATAACCTTCCTTTTCCAGTGTGACGATTGTTTCCCAAAACTCATGCAACTGCTCGCCATCTACAGGGATGGCATCGATCATATTTTCCGCTGTCATCGGAGCGTAGGATGCCTCTTGCATGAACGCCAGGATTTTATCTCTTACAGCTTCTTCTCTCATTTTTCCAACACCTCGTTACACCAGCCTGTGTATTCCACAGTTTCAATGTGATTATTTCATATCTTCAAGATTTGCTTTTATCCGGGTAAAACTTTTGTTCCCCGGTCAAAACCTGATCTTACCAACGGATTTATTTGCTTCCAGCATCAAATGGCTGACCGCTTCCGCCGCAATGGCGCCGCCCTGATTAATAATTTTTCCCTCCATTATCACCAAACGCCCTTTTCGTTTGATTTCCCTGGCCTCGCATTTAATGGTCGAACCGATGGCAATCGGCTCCCGAAAGCGTAAGTCTATACGGGCGGTATAGGCAGGTACCCCCTCTTTTTTGAAAAGATAGTTGCCCATAACTTCATCCAACAACACCGTAATCAAGCCACCGTGCATTCTTCCGTTATAGCTTTGATGTTCCGGCTTCGGAGTAAAAAATGCCATCTGTCCGTCAGGGACAGGGAAAAAATGCAGATGCAATCCCACAGGATTATCTTCACCGCACGCAAAACACATACCATAGACTTTATCCTTAGGATATTCTTCCAGGTTTTTTCCTGCTTTTTCTTCTTCTTTGTGCAGCCACTCTTTTTCGGCTTCATTTAAAGGAAAGCGACTTTGACCGGCCGCATTTTCTTTTATCTGACTCATTTTATATCCTTCCTTTATTCATTTATAAGTATTAATCAAAATCATAGGGTTCTATACCGTTATCAAACGCGCCTTTTATCTTGACGATGCCCGCACTCTTTCATCTTACCGCCGCCTGCTACCCTTTCATCTTACCGGCGCCTGCATTCCAGCGACTGTATTTTATATCGTGCATTTAACGACGCAATGATTTTCCGGCTTTATTCAACTTCCGTTTTTACCGACGCATTCTTGGAAAAAAAAGCTAAACAACGGGCAAATACCACTTCCCGAGCCTCCCCTAAGGTCACGATATGACCGGAATTTTCCAGCCACAAAAGTTCCTTCTCCTCCGGCGGCACAGAGCGCAGGCGTTGATAAATATACCGGGCGCTGTCAGGCTCCACCGTCTTTTCATCTTTACTTTGGACAATCAAAACAGGGATCCGGATGCGCAGTAAATAGTCGTTTTTACAAAGAGCCAGCAGGCCCAATAAACTGGGCAAGGGCCTTGTGGGCGTTTCCTCATACCCTTGCTGGTACTCCTGCCCCACATTATAAAATCGCTTATGTTTTTTTACCCGACGGATAAAATAACGCAGCACCTTTACAAAAGGGAGTCTTTTATCCTGTAAAAAAATAGGAGCCGCTAAAAAAGCAGCTTTTTCGACAGGCAATTCTACCGCGGCCTTCATCGCCAAAAGAGCGCCCATAGACAAGCCGACGATGTATACATGCGCGCAGTGCTGCCGCAAGCGCATCACACCCTCTTCTACCGCCTGATACCAGTCAGGCCAACGCGTTTTTTCCAGATCCTCCACGGTAGAACCATGCCCCGGCAAACGTACGCCCAGAATCGTAAAACCGCCCCGTTCCTGCAAAAATTCACCCAAAAGGCGCATCTCCGGCGGCGCTCCGGTAAAACCATGAACCAGCACCACGCCCTTTTCGCTGCTGCCCGGCAGAAAAAATTCTTCCGCTCCATGACGTACCTGCTCGTTCATACACACTCTCCTCTTGATTTATTCAGATTGGATGATACGCAGTTTTACTGCACTGCCGTTGTCGAAAATATTATAACACAACCTGCCATAATTCGCGATGCGGTCCAAAAGATTTCAAAAGCAAAATCCCGCCTTTTGCACAACAGGTATCATCACGAAAGACCCATTGCCAAATGCGGGATTTTCTGTCACAGGGTAAGAAGTGGAAACACATCTTTGTTCTACCCTGCTATTTTACTTAAAAATTACTGCACTGCGTATTTACTTATTAATTATGTATTTACTTATTAATTATCTGAACAGGCCCAGCAGCAAGCCGCCATGAGCAGCTAATACCGGAGCAAATACCAGAGATACGATGGTCATCAGTTTAATCAGAATGTTCATGGACGGTCCGGAAGTATCTTTAAACGGATCGCCTACCGTATCGCCGGTTACCGCCGCTTTATGAGAATCAGAGCCTTTACCGCCATGTACGCCGGATTCAATGTACTTCTTCGCATTATCCCAGGCGCCGCCTGCGTTAGCCATCATAATGGCCAGCAACACACCACCGGCCAGAGAACCGCCGATCATACCGCCCAGTGCAGCAGGTCCCAGCAGGAAACCTACTAGCAACGGGAAAGCAATCGCCAGAACGCCGGGAACGATCATCTTATTCAACGCAGCTGCAGTAGAAATATCTACGCAACGGCGATAATCACCACGGGCCTTACCTTCCAGAAGGCCGGGGATCTCACGGAACTGACGGCGCACTTCCACAACCATTTCATTGGCCGCTTCGCCTACAGATTCCATTGTCATAGCACCAAATACGAACGGCAGGGTCGCGCCGATAAATAAACCAATTAAAACAACCGGATCCAACAGGTCGATCGCTTTCAGATTCACTACATGGGAGTAAGCCGAGAACAACGCCAAAGCGGTCAGCGCAGCGGAACCGATAGCAAAGCCTTTACCGATTGCAGCGGTGGTGTTACCTACAGAGTCCAGCGTATCGGTGATTTGACGTACGCTTTCAGGCAGCTCAGACATTTCCGCAATACCGCCGGCATTATCGGAAATAGGACCATAAGCGTCAACGGCAACGGTAATGCCGGTAGTTGCCAGCATACCTACAGCAGACAGGGCAATACCATAAATACCCAATTCGGGATTGGCTGCGCCGCCCATTACAAAGAAAGCAATGAATACGGCAATCGCAATAAACACAATCGGCAGGAACGTAGAATACATACCTACCGCCAGACCGGCAATAATAACCGTAGCATGACCGGTTTCAGCCTGATCGGCAATGCGTTTTACGGAACTGTAGTCAGCCGAAGTATATACTTCAGTAATTTTACCAATGAGCAGACCTACGATCTGACCGGCTGCAATGGCCCAGAAAGCATTCAGGTTGCCAAACAGGGAATTGGACAGGTAAGCAGCTGCGGCAATAGTCAGGATACCTGCAATATAGGTACCGGTGTTCAGAGCGCCCTGCGGATTGGTAGATTTGCTGTGACGCACATACAGAATACCGATAATCGAAGAAATAATGCCGCACAGAGCCAACAGGAAGGGGTACGCAACACCTTCACCGCCTTGAAACGCTACTGCGCCCAGTGTCAGGGCAGAGATGATCGCCCCTACATAGGATTCGAACAAGTCAGCGCCCATACCGGCCACGTCACCTACGTTATCGCCTACGTTATCAGCGATGGTAGCGGGGTTACGCGGATCGTCTTCCGGAATCCCGGCTTCTACTTTACCAACCAGGTCAGCGCCTACGTCAGCAGCCTTCGTATAAATACCGCCGCCCACACGAGCAAACAGTGCAATGGAGCTGGCGCCCAGACCAAAGCCTGTAACGATATCCATGTTCGCACCATTTTCGCCAAACACAGCAAAAGCCAGCGCTACGCCGGTAATACCCAGGCCAACTACGCCCAGGCCCATGACAGAACCGCCGGAAAAAGCGATTTGCAATGCCTGCGGCATACCATGCTCCGCGGCTGCAGTCGTACGAACATTGGCTTTAGTAGCCACGTTCATGCCGAAGTACCCGGCTAAAATTGAGAACAGCGCGCCGCCAACAAAGCAAAGCGCCGTCTGCGGAGTCAGGAAAATCCCGATAATAATTGCTACCACAACGATGAAAATTGCCAGTGCTTTATATTCACGGCTTAAAAACGCCATCGCGCCCTCGTGAATATGACCGGAAATTTCCTGCATTAATTTACTGCCTGCATCGGCTTTCATGATAGAACTGCTCAGAAAAGCAGCCACTAACAACGCCAGAATACCGGCAGCAATGGAAAACATAATAAAGCTGCTCAAAATGTAATCCCCTTTCGACAAAATAATAATTTAAAATTTCAGGGAACCAGTCCCTTGATAACTGAGTGCACCGGCAAAGCTGCACCGACCCGGTCAACTTTGCCTCCGGACCTTTTGCGTGCGACCGGACAGCCTTTACGCATTGAGCTTAGCAAGAGCCAACGTAATAATGCCGAAGGCCGAGCCCAAAATCACAGTAGCCTTGGACATGACCGTATCCAAATCATTTCCCTTACCAAAAAAAGCACTGTCACCGCCGCCAAAAGAACTGGACAAACCGCCGCCTCTGCCGGACTGTAACAGAACTGCTCCAATCAAGGCAATGCAAACGATAAAGTCCAAAACCATCAAGACAGTTGCTATCATTCACTTACCTCCCTTTTTCTTGAATTCTAATGAGTACCATAGTATTTTACCATACCTTTGTGTACGTGGCAATAAGAATGTTAAATTTTTGTTACAGTTTTAAAGAAAGGGAAAGCAAATTTTTGTTTTCCCTGCTTATTTCAGGTTGTAGAATACTTCCATCCCTTTATAAGAAGCGGCCGGTCCCAGATCTTCTTCGATGCGCAGCAGTTGGTTATATTTCGCCACCCGGTCGGTACGGGCCGGAGCGCCGGATTTAATTTGCCCTGCGTTTAATGCCACCGCAATATCGGCCATAGTGGTATCTTCCGTTTCACCGCTGCGGTGGGACACGATAGCCGTATAGCCGGCCCGTTTAGCCATTTCTACCGCACGGAACGTTTCCGTCAGAGTGCCGATCTGATTGACTTTAATTAAGATAGCGTTAGCAACGCCTTTCTCGATTCCCGTTGCCAGGCGTTCTACATTGGTGACAAACAGGTCATCTCCTACCAACTGCACTTTGTCCCCCAACTTTTTAGTCAGGGCCGCCCAGCCTTTCCAGTCATCTTCTGCTAATCCGTCTTCGATGGAAACAATCGGGTATTTTTCGACTAATTCTGCCAGATAATTGATCATTTGGGTGCTGGTTTTCGGAGCCCCTTCTGCCAGCATATGGTATTTACCGCCTTTATAAAATTCACTGGCCGCCACGTCCATCGCCAGCTGCACCTCTTCACCGGGTTTAAAACCGGCTTTTTCAATCGCTTCCACGATTACATCCAGGGCTTCCGCATTGGATTTCAGATTCGGCGCAAAACCGCCTTCGTCACCTAACCCGGTCCCCAGACCTTTTTCTTTCAGAATCGCTTTTAATGTATGGTAAATCTCCACCGCCATACGCAGCGCCTCGCTAAAATTCGCCGCGCCTACCGGCATGATCATAAATTCCTGGATATCTACGTTATTATCCGCATGCTGTCCCCCGTTCAAAATGTTCATCATGGGTACCGGCAATTCATGAGCATTGGTGCCGCCCAAGTATTGATACAGAGGCAGGCCTACATAATTGGCAGCGGCTTTGGCCACCGCCATGGATACGCCTAAAATCGCATTTGCTCCCAGTTTTCCTTTATTCGGAGTACCGTCCAGACGCATCAGCAATTCGTCAATCTCGATTTGGCGCGTAGCATCCAGACCGATCAACGCATCGGCAATCGCATCGTTTACATTTTCTACCGCCTGAATCACACCTTTGCCTTTATAACGACGCACATCTCCATCTCGCAGTTCCACCGCTTCATGTGCGCCGGTAGAAGCGCCAGACGGCACCGCTGCGCGGCCTACCGTACCGTCTTCCAACACGATTTCCACTTCCACCGTGGGATTGCCTCTGGAATCCAGAATTTCTCGTGCATAAGCCTGCGTAATGATTGACATAACATCACCCTACCTTTTCTTTTTTCAAATATTTTTTGTTAAAATCCTGCCATCGGAAAAGCAAAAGCTTCTTTCCTGCTAATCCAGCAAGCAGCGCCCTGTCATTTCTTGCGGCTGAGGGATATCCAGCAACCGCAGCAATGTGGGCGCGATATCGGCCAAGCGTCCTTCCCGCGCAATGCGGGTATGCGCCCCATCAACGATGATAAAGGGCACCTTATTAGTAGTATGGGCAGTACAAGGCGTGCCATCCTCGTTTTGCATTTTTTCCAGGTTGCCGTGGTCGGCCGTGATGCAAACCGTCCCTCCCAGCTTGAGGACCTTGTCCACCACCTCGCCTGCACATTCATCCACCGCTTCCATCGCTTTCACCGCGGCGGCCAGAATTCCCGTATGTCCTACCATGTCGGGGTTGGCAAAATTTAAAATGACCACATCGTACTTATCTTCATCCAACGCCTTCAACAATGCCTCTGTAACCAGAGGAGCGCTCATTTCCGGCTGCAAATCATAAGTAGCGACTTTAGGGGAAGGAATCAGGAGACGATCCTCATTTTGATTAGGTTCTTCTACCCCGCCATTAAAGAAAAAGGTCACATGCGCATATTTTTCCGTTTCCGCAATACGCAGCTGGTGCAGCCCTTTTTCCGCCAGCACTTCGCCCAGGGTATTTTTATAGTGCTCCGGCGGGAACGCAACAGGTAAATCAAAAGTTTTGTCATACTGCGTCAGGCTCACCATGTGAATAGGGCGGGAACCCTTGGCTCGTTCAAAATAAGGGAATTCTTCATCCCGCAGGGCCCGGGTTATTTCTCTTGCCCGATCCGGACGGAAATTGAAAAAAATCACACTGTCATTTTTACGGATCCGGCTGGCCGCTTCTACTTTTAAGTTACCGGCGGCAGCGCCCGCTTTCGTCCCTTTTACTACGCGAAAAGGAACAACAAATTCATCATGGACCCCGGCCGCATAAGAGGCTTTGATCCCCTCTTCCGCAGAAGTAAAGATTTCTCCTTCGCCTTTGACCATGGCCCGGTACGCTTTTTCTACCCTTTCCCAGCGTTTGTCCCGATCCATGGCATAATAACGACCGCTTACAGTAGCAATCTTACCGGTGCCTTTCCATTTCATGAAGGTTTCCAGAGCCTGCACATACTGCAGCGCGCTTTGCGGCGGCACGTCCCTGCCGTCCAAAAAAACATGGACATACACTTTGGATAGGTCCATTTCCCGCGCCATATCAATCAGCGCTTCCAAGTGCTTAATATGACTATGCACCCCGCCGTCACTCAAAAGTCCTATAAGATGCAAAGAACTTTTTTTCTCCCTGGCGTGCTGCATCGCTTCAAGTAATATTTTATTTTGAAAAAAACTGCCTTCTTTAATGGCATTGGAAATGAGGGACAAAGACTGATAAATAATACGGCCTGCGCCAATATTCAAATGCCCCACTTCCGAATTTCCAATCTGCCCGGCAGGCAGACCTACATCTTCGCCGCTGGCATCCAGACGTGTGTGCGAATACCGGGCAAAATAGCTGTCCAGATGCGGAGTCCGGGCTAAAACAGCAGCATTATGAGCGGAGGCCGGAGCTATGCCCCAACCATCTAAAATCATGAGTACAACCGGTTTCTTTGACATTCTTTCTCCTTTAGGAGTTTCTGCATCAGAAGCTTCTAACTATCTTAGCAAAACTTTTAACTTGAAGACTGGCACCGCCAACCAACACACCATCAATGCCTTCTGTTTTAAACTGTCCGGCATTATCTTCTTTTACGCTGCCGCCGTACAAGACGCGAATATGACGTGCCGCCGCTTCACCAAATAATTTTTCCAGGGTATTCCGGATCAAGAGGCAGACGATCTGCGCATCCTTTACCGTAGCGGTATTGCCTGTTCCGATGGCCCATAAAGGCTCATAGGCTACAGTCAAGACGGATGCCTGCTCTTTGTCTACTCCTTGCAGACCCTTCTCCAACTGTGCCACAATACGCGTTTCTGTAATTCCTTCTTCCCGCTCTGCCGCAGTTTCCCCCACACACAAAAGCGGTTTCAGTCCGTTGCGGTAAGCGGCGGCGATTTTCTTCGCCACGACTTCATCCGTTTCACCAAAAAGCGTGCGACGTTCGCTATGTCCTACGATCACATATTCACAGCCAATATCCGCAATCTGCGAACCGGAAACTGCCCCCGTATAGGCACCCGCATCTTCCCAACACAAGTCCTGCGCGCCATACCCTACTGCTTTTCCATCAATAGCTTCCGCCACGCTTTCCAGAGCAGTAAAGGGCGGGAAGATAACGACCTCATTTTCTGTGCCGTTGGTTTCTTCCACCAGGCCTTCTGCCAGATCCAACGCCTCATCTACCGTTTTATGCATCTTCCAGTTCCCGGCAATCAGAGACCGGCGGATATTGTCCAGTGCTTCTACCCCCGGCAGTACCTTCCCTTCCAGATATTCCAGAGAAGCGCCGCCGCCGGTGGAAATATGGCTGATTTTATCTTCCAAACGAATCTTCTTGACCGCTGCGACACTGTCCCCGCCACCAACAATGCTGACGGCTCCGCTTTCAGCTACTGCTTTAGCCACCGCTTCCGTGCCTTTACAGAATGCGTCCATTTCAAACACACCCATCGGTCCGTTCCAGACAACCAGTTTTGCATTCTTAACCGCGTCTTTGTACAATTGGCAGGTGGCAGGTCCAATGTCCAGCGCCATAGAGTCCTGATTCAGTTTCTCTAATGTCTGCACTTCATATTCTGCATCGGCCTTAAATTCCTTTGCCATAACCAGATCCACCGGCAATAAAAAGGTGACCTGATTTGCCGCTGCCTCTGCCAGAATCCGCTTGGCTTCTTCTATTTTTTCGGTCTCTACCAGCGATTTCCCCATCGGTATGCCCTGCGCCGCTAAAAAGGTATTGGCCATACCGCCGCCAATCAAAAGCTTATCTACTTTGCCTAACAGATTGGTGATAACGCCGATCTTATCCGAAACCTTGGCGCCGCCAATAATGGCGACAAACGGATGCTGCGGATTATGAACAGCTCCCCCGATAAAGCGGATCTCCTTCTCCAACAAAAAACCGGCTGCGCTGGGAAGGAAATGCGTAATTCCTTCCACCGAAGCATGCGCCCGGTGGGAAACGCCGAAACCATCATTCACGTATACATCTGCCAGAGTTGAAAGTTTTTCGGCAAAACCCAGATCATTTTTTTCTTCTTCTTTATGGAAACGCAGATTCTCCAGCAGCAACACCTGTCCTGCTTCCAAAGAAGCGGCTGCCGTTTCCGCCGCTTCGCCCACGCAATCCGGGACAAAAGCAACCGGTTTACCCAACAATTCGGCTAAATGTTCGGCCACGGGCTTTAAGCTGTATTTAAGATTTACTTCGCCTTTAGGTCTGCCCAGATGACTCATTAAAATGACCGCTGCCTCATGCTCCAACAAATACCGGATCGTAGGTAAAGCTGCCTGCATACGATTATCATCCGTAATATGCCCCGCCTCATCTTGCGGCACATTAAAATCGACCCGCACCAGAACTTTCTTACCTGAAACGTTCACATCAGAAAGGATTTTCTTATCCACGAAACTGCATCCTCCTTTAAAACGCGCTTATTTCTGTTTTGCATTTATACTTTCACAAAAACGCAAACAAAGCCGACACCCGAAAACCGGATGTCGACTTACAAGCAAACTTTACTGGCCTTTCTTTGCCATGTAAACAGCTAAATCCACTATACGGTTGGAATAGCCCCATTCGTTATCATACCAGGAAACGACTTTTGCCAGGCGTTTATTGATGACCATAGTAGACAACCCGTCAATAATGGAAGAACGGGGATCATCCTGGAAATCTTTCGATACCAGAGGCAATTCCGTATAGCCAAGAATGCCTTTCAACGGACCTTCCGATGCTTCCTTGAGCACCGCATTAATTTCTTCGGCTGTAGTATCTCTGCTGAGATTTACTGTTAAGTCAGTAATGGAAACATCCGGTGTAGGAACGCGCATGGCAAAACCGTTAAGTTTGCCCGCCAGCTCCGGCAACACCAGAGATACAGCCTTTGCCGCACCGGTCGTGGTAGGAATAATGGACATTGCCGCAGCGCGGGCACGGCGCAGGTCTTTATGGCCTACATCAAGAATACGCTGATCATTTGTATAAGCATGCACCGTAGTCATCAAACCGCTTTCGATACCAAATTTTTCCAACAGTACCTTTGTGAACGGCGCCAGACAGTTGGTGGTGCAAGAGGCATTGGAAACGATAGTATGCAACGCGGGATCATACTTTTCTTCGTTTACACCCATTACAATCGTAATATCTTCTTTTTTCGCCGGCGCGGAAATAACTACTTTTTTAGCCCCGCCTACCAGATGACCCCTGGCATCATCCGCATCCGTAAAGCGACCTGTACATTCCGCTATGATCTCAGCGCCTTCTTTAGCCCAGGGTATTTCAGACGGATTCCGATCTGAAGAGACCAGGATCTTTTTACCATTTACTGTGATATAGTCTTCACCATAGCCAATATCATCTTTTAATGTACCGTGTACGGAATCATATTTTAAAAGATGTGCCAATGTTTTAGAGTCAGCCGGATCATTGATTGCCATGATCTCCACATCGGGATTCTTCAAAGAAGCCCGCAGAACCAAACGGCCGATACGACCAAACCCATTGATACCAATTTTTGCAACTGCCATGTTTTCTTCCTCCTTAAAATTAAACATCTACTTTATTTGTTTTTACCGGATTAATTAAACAAAATTTAAAAATCCTTATTATCTAAAAAAACGAGGATGTCCGATTCCGATTAAACCGGCTTGGATTAATTCTGATCCACTGCTATTTATTATAACAGAAAACCCAATTAATTTCCTGCTTCAAAGAGAGCTACCATTTCATTGGCCGCCGCTTCATCCGTAATCAATATATCCTGTTTCGTAGCCCGAGATACCGCGATGATCGCTTTGGCTTTTGATTTTCCGCCTGCAACCCCGATCACAGTACCGATGCGAGGCAGATCATTCATCATGAGCCCTGCGTTATTCGTCATATAAATCTGTTGCCCCCGGATATCGCTGTACTGTCCCACAGCTTCGCCTACCGCGCCTTGTTCCAGCAGCCTGTCAATAAACGTCTGCGGCAGATGGCGGTGCCGGGCCATTACATCTGCCCTGCCAATGCCATGAACCAGAATATCGGCATGCTTTATTATGTCAACTACGGCGCGAATTCCGGCATCCTCGGCCAAAATACTGTTCAGGATTTCCTGACTCACCGAATCCGGCACATACAGTTGGCGATACGCGGCCCGCAAATGTCGCGCCATCACCGTCGCGATCGTATTCGCCTGCAACTCCAACGTATCCCCCAGGCCACCTCTGGCAGGAACCACGACCACATCCGGGAAATTCCCCCGAATATTAGAGGCTGCCGCCGCCAGTGTCGTTCCACCACTGACTGCTACTATGCGCCCTTTTCCCTCCTCCAATAAAGAGACAAGCACATGCGCAGCCGCGCGTCCAATCTCGCGTTTTACCACGGCTTCTTCGTCACTGTCTCCCGGTATGATCACTACCTTCTTTACCGTCAGTTTGCCTAATAAAATCTGTTCCAGAGAAGACAAACCCTGCAACTTACGTACATATTCCGCAAGTTCCCGCAAAATTTCACTTCCTTCATCTGTCACAGCCATACCGGCAGAGGAATAGCTGAGCAAGCCGCAGCCCTTAAGAAAATCCACCTGCGAACGCAGGATACGTTCGCTGAGATTCAGCTTGCCTGCAAGTACACGCCTGCCCACCGGCTGATCATTGCTGACCTGGCGCAAGATGCGATAGCGTTCTATCAATAAATCTGTCATTTCAGGAACGATCTTTTTTTGTAAGTTGATAATGTTATCCACGATCAACCTCCCACTTTTGTCCCGTCCGGAACATTTTTAGTCCCACAAGTAATAAAATAAATTGCTCCTCCTTACAGAAACATTCTATCATAGTACCCTGTAAATGTGAAGAGCAAAATAATGTAAAAAATATATGATGTCGCCGTAAAGAAGTTCAGATAACGGCCATCTTAACGGTTCGTAATATTTTCCGGGGTCATATCGTGATAGTGAAGACGTTTGTGAGCCGTTTCTTCCCATTCCGTACCCGGTTTACCATAATTGGCAAAAGGATCGATAGACAGACCGCCACGCGGCAAAAATTTACCCCAGACTTCAATATATTTGGGAGAAAGCAAACGGATCAAATCTTTCATGATGATATTGACACAGTCCTCATGAAAATCCCCATGATTGCGAAAACTGAACAAATACAGTTTAAGAGACTTACTTTCCACCAGTTTTTGATCCGGTACATAAGAAATATAAATCGTGGCAAAATCCGGTTGCCCGGTTTTCGGGCAAAGACTCGTAAACTCCGGACAATTAAATTTAACAAAATAGTCATTTCCCGGATGCTTATTAGGGAAAGATTCCAGGATTTCCGGCGTGTAATCAAAGTTATAGGCAGTTTTCTTCCCTAATAAATTGACACTTTGCAATTCATCTTTCGTTCTTCCTGCAGTCATGTTCTTCCCTTCTTCTTTCCGTCTCATTCTCTTTCTTTTGCTGTGTTAAATGCGAAGTTAAGTACGTCCGCCCGCTCCAACGCATTGATCAACAACATACCTGCGATTCCGGCAATTAGCTGCCCAATCAGTAAGCCCGTCACCAAAATCCCGTAAGGGATCCCCAGCAAAGGAGAAAGCCACAAAGGCACGCCTAAACCAGGCAGCAACGTAACTGCTGCAGCTACGATCCAACTCCCGAAACCGGCTTTCCTGCCTAACACGATAGCGCCGCTTACCGCAATGCCCATAAAAAAGCCGCAGATTGCATCAAGCGGCCCCAAACTTCCCATTAAAATATTGCTGGTCACATTGGCAATACCAAACGGGAGAACAAGGAAGGGAAAATTGTAAGACAGGCCATATAAGGCGGTAGCGATACGAACCTGATATTGGCCAAAAGCAAACCCCTGAGTACATAACATAACCACTAAATACAAAGCAATGCAAATAGCGGAAATTGTGATTTTTTGTGTTGATGTAAATTCTTTTTTCATACTGATCAAGCCCTTTCCAACTAAGTTCTTCAACTTATCCGTAGCGGAATAACACCATGATCCGGGCCATAAAAAAACGCCTATAAACTATAGGCGTCATACTCTGTTTTGCAAGACCGTGCTGCTCTAAGTCAATAGAGATATTTTCTCATTATCTCCCTCAACTTTTTCAGGACCTCTTATGCTTAGCCCCAAATGAACACATAAACCTGCGCCCGTAGTTTTCTTTAAAGACAGGATGGTCACGAACTGTCTGCTATTTAGTTACTGTAATACTATATCATAAAATCCCCAAATGTCAAGAAATCTGATGTCTAACTGTAACCCAGTCTCATCTTAATTGCCAACACATATGCTACACTTTGAGAAGTATTCTGATACAACCTGGTTCGGGTTCTTGAAAGCCAACACCGTTTTTGCCGTCTTATCATATCTTGCCTCATGCTTGGCAACTTGCTGTCTTAGTTCATTCTCGCTTATGAATACCTTTCTGCTGTACAGAATCTTGCCATCTTCCCTATGACTTCGTTCGACCTTCCCATTCTGCCATGGGAAATAGGGCCTCGTCCTTCGCAGGCAGAGTTATCCGGAAAACATCCTTTCCTTGACATCGAGCGTATCAGACCATGTGCATCCATCTTGTTTAACCAACCTGTCCATCGATAGTTGCAGCCGCAGTCTGAATGTATTATGGGAAGTTTGCTTTCCGGCAGAATTGAAATCTCTTTACCGAGTATGCTGTTATTTGGTGAGACACCTATCGTCCAACATGGTAGGTATCCGTCAAAACAATCGACAATTGGTGACAAGAAGACTTTCTTTGCTGGTATTTAGCCTCCGGAAACACTTCTCCCACAACCTCCAGCATCCCGAAGCTTTTGTTTCCAACGAGGAGTTTTACGCCGTCCAAACCGCATCTTTGCAGACGCAGCATATGTCGCGTAACGTTGCCGGTGGTAGTGGTGAGATTGCGCTCATAGCGTGCCGCCTGTGTCAGTTTCTTAGCTTCCTGCTCCAGCAGCCCATTCAGAGTTTCCTCGACGCTGCCACGCACTAATTCTTTCAACTGCCCCTTGCTGATTTCCTCATTGAACTGCACAATTTTCTCAGACACATCTTGCTTACTCCTTGCAGAATGTTTTGGTGTCGTAACCTTATTCTACCAGAGCCTGCAGGCTATGTCTTTCTATTTTTCAATTTTGCGCAACTTATTATACCTTATCTAAAAAATGGCCATTTATATTTTATTATTTATCCATTGCTTCATGTAGCAAAATATATTTAATAGCGTAGCTTGATTTAAATTTTCCTCATAATTATCCGAAAGAGATCGTATATGAAATTTATATGTTCTGCCGTCCTCTGTGGCAAAACTTAACGTACAGTGCTTTCTATCTTTCCAATGTTTCCTTTCCATTTCAATATTTTTTACTTTTGGCTTTTCAAATATTTGCAATAATGTTCCTGATCTTATTTTTAAAATATTTTCATTAAAAGAAAATATATATAATTTTACAATTCGTTGATTAATTTTTTGTATTAATTTTGCATAGATGAATATTGATGGAATAAGAATCAATATCGCTTCTATTAATGTTATCCATAAACCTTTACCAAATGTTGATCCTACGTAAGGAAATAGAATTATATGCAATACAGTAAAGATAATACTTCCTAACACCATTAAACTTATTAGTGTTGCAAATAATAATACATATTCGTCTTTTTGATCAGAAGCATGTATCTCCCATTGTTTATTACCTTGTTCCATATAACAAATTCATGCCCTTATCTTATCTAAATCACCTGATACAAACATCGTAGTAGAAACATCACACATTAATATTTTCGTATCATCGCTTATCTGCGTATGGAGAAGAATTGTAGATTGCCCTGCATGAATAATTTTTGCAGTAGCATATACGATATTCATACTACGTGTATTACAAATATAATTGATGTTCATGTTCATCGTCTGAGCTATTTTCCCAATCGAAGCGCAAGCTATACCACAAACAGAATCTGCCAAAGTAGCTAATGCCCCTCCATGTACGCCTAGCCAATGATTTGTATGAACATCAAAATCTATTGGCATACTAAGCATCGCTCCACCTTCATGCACTTCGTCTATACGTATTTTTAAAACTTGCATCAACGCATTACCTTGCCATATTTTTCGTATGCTTTCTTTTCTTTCCTGAAACATTTTATCTTTTTCCATCAAGTTATCACTCTTTTATTTTTTATTTATTATTGGCTCAAAATAATCTCGACATTAAACACTTGTGCCAAAAGATAATTTTTTATGCATGGCTACTTTCAAATAATTAGTTTGGATCCAATAAAATTATAGCCATTTAATACAGTCAATCCTTGTTATTAGTCCCCCTGTTCTTTAAATAGGGAAATCAATTTTTCTATAATCATAATATCTTTACTGGAAATCTCTTGTATTTCAACAGATACAACGCAATCGTAACAGATAACAAATCTGCGCTCCCACCTGGACTAATGTTGTATTTCTCAAAAGATTTACATGCATTAGTAATGGCCTCTCTCCCCTGCTTGCTAAATATACTTCCTTCAGCAATAATGTCAGATGCAACCTGCTTCACCTTCTTGGCAGTGCGTATATTGGTACGCCAAATAATATTGCTATCTTCTACCACTGTCATCAATGAAATAAGTCCATGAACCAAAGCATCATTCAAGCTAACTCCTCTTGCGAATGCTTCTTCTAAAGCAGGAATACCCTTCCCCGTTACACTAGGAAAGCCCAACTCAACTTCCCCTCTTATTCCTTTTATGCCATAATTTTGATAAAGTACTTCTCCTGCAGTAAGTTTTTTCTGAGAAACAAATTTGTTTTCTAACTCTTCACGGACAATTCCTCTAGCCATTTGTCGTACAACAGCAAGGACATCATGACATTTTATATCTCTGCTCACTGCATAGCCAGATGCCGCACTTAGTATCCCACCGCTAAATAAAATTCCCCTCTGTGTATTAACACCCTTTGTTGCTTTTAATAAATTTTGTTCTGCTTGCACCCCATATACTCGAATTTGAGACATTAAATCTTTGGCAGAACCCGACGCCGCCATTCCCATTTTTTGTAAGTCAAAAAAGGCTTTGCTTAGAATCGCCGAGCTCATAGCAAATGTCAAGACACTCATGTCTGTATGTGACCCCATGGATTTTCTCGTGACCAATCCTGGTTTTGGATGAGTACATACTTCTAATAAAACGGCCTGTGATAAATAGATACTCATTTCTAATAACGCAGTATCACAAGGAGAGATTTGATAAGCATATGCATTATTAAATAATTTTTGAGGAGGAAGATTCTTATTTTGTTTGATAGCAACAACATTCTGTTTGGAATGCATAAATCAAATCTCCTCCTTGTAATACATGACAATTCAAATCAAAATTTCAATTAGCCAAAAATAGCTTTTGTTAGAAAATAAAGAACGGATGGAAATGTTAAACAGCCAAAGCCAGTATAAAATGTTGCTGTCATAGCTGCATAAGGCACTAATTTAGGATTAACGGCAGCCATACCCGCTGCAGTACCTGAAGTTGTACCCATTAAACCACCAAATACCATAGCAGCTTGAGGATTATCCAATCCAACTACTTTCGCTACGAACGGTGTACAAATCATTACTAATACTGACTTAACCACACCTGCAGCAATACTGATGGCAATTACTTCTGACGAAGCGCCCAATGCAGCACCAGTTACTGGTCCAACAACAAAGGTTGCTACTCCCGCACCAATCGTGTTCAAACTAATTGAATCTCTATAGCCCAGTGCATAAGCCACAGCAACCCCTGCAAGCCAAGAAGTCAATAAGCCTAGTACCAGAGAAATAACTCCTACAAAACCAACTTTTTTTATCTCTCGTAAATCAGCACCAAATGCAGTTGAGACAATTGCAAAATCACGAAACATTGCGCCCCCTAACATGCCAATCCCTGCAAATAAGGGAATTGATGCCAATCCTTTTGATCCTCCACCAATGTAAGCCAATACTAAGCCAAAGAAAATTGCGACAGCCGAACCATGAATACGCCCTTTCGTTAAGCCAGCAAATTTATATGCAATTAGATTTGTAATACCAATAATTACAAATGCGAAAATCAAACCATTTTTTATTAAAACTTTATTTAACATTGCTACAAAATCCATATAATCATCCCCTTAATTTTATTCACCATGACTATTTCTGGATAGAATAGGAATAAGAGCGAACCCGAAAACCACCCCTAAAATCCCCCCCAACAATGCAACACTTCCGCCAGAAAGAGCCGCTACAACATTCTGAATAGAACTCATAGCCACAACAATGGGGATGTACATGGCACTCCAAAACGCAATGCCTTCTTGACTCTTTGCATCTAACCATCCTTTGTCTATGCCTTTATTACTCAGAATAATTAATAAAAGCATGGCGAAACCAACACCACCAACATTAGCTTTTACACCTAAAACGGCACCTAAAACATCGCCAATGTAGACTCCCGTAATGTAACAAAACGCCAGTAACGCAACGCCGTAAATAACCATATGTTAACACCACCTTTACATATTTTTTCTTTTTATCCTTATTGTTTTCTCAAAATAAGATCGCAATAAAAAATATTATCTTACCCCTACGATCTCATTCAACAATAGCCACAACCTGACCCGCACTTACACGATCGCCCGGCTGTACTTTAAACTCTTTCACAACACCAGCAACTGGTGAAGGCACCAGCTGTTTCATCTTCATCGCCTCCATAACAATCAAGACATCTTTAACAGCCACTTGATCACCAACTTGTTTTTCAAAACGAACAATTTTTCCAGGTACACGAGATTTAATTTCCATAATTGATTCGCTCCTTTTATTTTAAAAATTTAACTACGTCTTCTCTTTTCAACAATGATACATTTTCACAACTTTTTCCCAAAAGAGTTGTGGTATCCATAAAAACTTCATTTAACTTGACCCCGTATCCATTGGGCAATTCCATTTCAAAATCCATTTGTACTTTGGGATACATTTCACAGGCTTTCTGAAAAAAGAACTGCAACTTTTCTCTACCAGTAGGTTTTATTAGAATATCTAAATCGGAATTTTGGTCAGTATAGGGTAGTCCTGTCATTATTTCTAAAGCAACAGATCCAAAAGCTCCAATCTGTACATCCATTGCTTTAGCCATGTGATAAATATTTAGAATGGCTTCCATACATTTATTTCGCGGTAATTTTAGGTTCCGAATTACTTCATACGGCCGCACAACCACCCGTATTTCATCTCTTGAAATATCCATTGCTGCTCGCAACCTATTTTCGGCTATGCGTTTCGGATGAACAATACCTACGGGAATCCTGTTGTTTTTTACCCGCCCGCGTCTCACAATACAAGGAACATCAATTACCTCCAAAAAAAATGTTTTCATCATTTCCAGTTTTATACCGTTATAAATTAAAGGCAGTTGATATTGCAATGCACGATTACCCATATTTGTTAAAAAAACCACATCATGCCGATTTAGCTTCATTTTTTCCATACAGGATCAGCCTTTCCGTTTTGCTGGTAATCAAGTTGCGCTTGTATCATATCATCAAAAAACTGTGTGTTTTCTGGCCCTTCAATAATAGTTTCTTTTACCTTCCCTGCCGGACAAAAGCCTGGAGGTATCAATTCAAGTACTGTATGATCGGCCCGCATAATCACATCTGGCGCTACTCTTACTACCCTCCCTTTAATACGCAATATACTACGAGCAACACGCTCTAACGTTACTTTCGAAGATAGCGTAGATGCCCTGATTAAAACATCGTACTCCGGATATGACCTTTGGCGACGATATGTAATAATCTTTCCATCTCTATTACAAACATGTCCATTTTCTACAATAGGAAAGCTGTCTCCCGTAGGAAGCCCTCCCACCACTAATTCGTACATATCCTTAATCTTATTTGTAGGAAGTTTAATTAATTGAATGTCGCCACGAACAGGAATTCCATCGAAAGTAAGCCAACCATATTCTTGACACCCATATAAATCATGTACTTTTGCCTTAAGAACCTCCTCCGCTACCGGCAATAATTCCAAATCCAAAGGAGTGCCTGCCGTCAATACTATCAAATTATTTGGCAATTCATCGTCAACCCCTATATGCTTAGCATCTTCAAGAGAAGCTCGAATAAAAGAAGACTCGCCAAGAACAGCTTTAGGGCGTTTATCATAAAGTGCCGCTAAAAAAGCATCACGGCTGGAACGAACAAGAAAGGACCATTTGATGCCATATTTTTGAAGCGCAGCCCCAGAAAAAACATTTACCAATGGTGGATAGGTTATCAGAAGTTCATCTCCGGCACGGATTCCCGCCATTTCTAAAACTGTAAAAGCTGCCTTTATCCTGCGAGGCATCTCTGCATAAGTGACACCTACTATATTTTGAAAAGCAGAAGACCCTGTTGTACATGTGAGATAAGCTAAATTCAGAGGGGTATGAACTTCTTCAATTACATGAGCAGAAGTTGGTCCGTCAATACCTTTGTCGCTTAAAGATCGACGAGGCATTTCTTCTAATTTTGGAGCCGAACCAAATTCCTGAATCATTTGGTTTATCTCTGCTAACATATCACTCTCATACCCCTTCCTTATTTTTTCTCAGGCATTTACATACCGATCAGACACCATAGAGAATTCATCATCAACTTTTTTTATAACTTCAATCCTATGAGTTCTGCCTCCACGCTCATTCCCCAGTATGCCCCGTCCCCAAGGCCCTAGTAACTCAAACTTACCATTTGCTTTTAATTCTTTTATTTCGTTAATATGCTTAATTATGTAGTCTCGCATATTTTCCGGTTCTGGAACTATTTCCTGTACGCCGCCAAGTTTATAGAAGAAATCAGCACCAGCAGCAAATACAGGGTTTGTTTTAGACAGCCCCTCCAACCGTTCTATATCCATTTTAGTAATACGGGAAATCGATGTTAAAGGCATAACATGAATCATCACGCCCCAATCTTTTGACAATGATAAAATTTGATCTGCCTGTAAACCATGACACAAGAATGCTCCTGAAATGGCTCGCCCAATTACCATAGCGATAATAGGATGGCCTGCTTTTCGAGCCTCTGCCAGTGCCAATTGATACGACCCAGTAGCTTTGTTCATCCCCGCAATTTCTTCTAACTTCCCTGGCCCGTTCCCTGGAGTGTCTACTATCAAAACAATGGGTCTTTTTTCTTCCATGGGTTTTTCTTTATCAACGGTCATAGTATCGTAGACAGCGTTGGCCATTTTATAAGCTTCTTCCAAGCCAATAACACCGCCGAAAACAACGGGGAATCGATCATTAAACGCATACGCATCACTGGCAATAATTGTTATTTCTTGATCAACTAATTTAGCTGTACCTACTACAGAACCCGGACCATACTCTGGGTCTAATTCAAAGTTCCCTATATGTCCTTCATTAAAAGAGCCTTCATCTACAATCATGCTGATAGCATCGCGACCACGACCGACCATAGTTTTTTCTTCATCCATAGTTAACGTCCTCCTTTACTTATGGGCGTACTCTGCGCTTAACAACCTTCAAAAATTCGGCGGTATTCATCTCTGGCAGCTTAGCAGGTTCTTTATTGCCAAAATATTTCCAAAGATCCATAGCGTCCTTTGGTTGTAATTCTGCTACTAATTTAACTAACTCTTGTTGTCCCCTAACTAAATCTTGAGAACCAATCCGGCGCATCTTTTCTATTTCATCCATTGGAATGTCTACTATTTCTATCAAAGCATTGTGGAAAGCTCCAATGTTATCTTCAACCAAATAGTTGCAATCTCCAATTATATATTTTTGTTTCCCACCGGTAGTGCGATAAACCAGCGCTTTATTTGAGGCATCAAATTCCTCTTTTCCCATCTCCTGTTCGATTACCTCTGGTCCAGTTAAACCGATTCTTCCTTCTTGGCTCATCACAATAACATCTGTAGCTGCCGCTACAAATCCCATTCCACCAAAGCAACCCACTTTACTTCCTACTACAGCTACAATTGGAACAATATGACGAGCATCTTGGATAACATCCATTACTTCCGCATGGGCCAAGAGCCCTGCATTTGCTTCGTGCAAACGAACGCCTCCCGTTTCAAAAGAAATAACAACTATTGGACGCCTGCTTTCATAATCAGAGGGGTGCTTTTCTCGAATCTTTTGTGCGGTTTGGATTGCCAAACGAATTGTTTCTACCATTTTGGCACCGTTGACTTCCCCAATAGCCCCGCCAATAAATTTGCCTTCCATAGAAATAACAAAAACCGGATGTTTACCGATCAAGCCAACGCCACAAACGATTCCGTCATCGAACTCAACAGCTGTGCCAAGAACTGGTAAATGAGGACTGCAATAACGAGCTCTGGGCCCTAGAAACTCAGTAAAAGTTCCCTTATCAACCAGACCTAACGCACGATTTCGCGCATTGGCATCAAAGAAACTGCTGGTCTCCAATTCGATCCAACTTTTCATAATTATTCAGCCTCCTTTGCAGTCGCTTCCGCCAATGCCTGTCGTAAGCGCATATAAACCACGATAGGAGTAGCATTATCATCATTAATCTCAATACTTATGTTGCCAACCCCAGTATCTGCTATAAATTTTGCAATCATCCGTTCCCAAATTTTATCAAATCCTTTTACAGGCGTTACAACTTTGGCTTTAACTCCGCCATTCAAATCTTTTTTCTCCATCAAACATTCCATATCGCCAGAACCTGTAACACCTAAATGCGACCACTCTTTAGTCATATTCTGCGTATTGGCGGATTTGAATTCAAACTCTAATACTTGCAAAGACATTCAGATCTCCTCCTTTTACCAGTTTCTAAATTTTGCAGGTGGATTATACAAACCTTTCGACCAAACTACCAAATCATGTACATTTTTCGCTGCCAACATATCGCGATTAGCCCGTGCAACATTAATGTCCAAGTCAGCAGGGGTCTTAATAATTCCTAATTCACGCAGTTTTTTTGTTTCATGCGGATCTGCTTTGAGCCCAACTTCCGTAAAGCCGGCAACTCCACGAATGGCTGCAGAACGTTCTTCCATGTTCCGACACTTGTGTAGATAAGCAATGCCTTCTTCCGTAACGATATGAGTCAAATCATCACCATAAATCATAACTGGCTCAATTGGAAGATGGGCGTTTTTGGCCAAATCAAAAGCATCCAGTTTTTCTACAAATCCGGGCGCTAATTTTTCTCGGAAAGTTTCTTGAAGTTGGACCACAAGCCGCTTACCACGACGCACTGGTCCCCACATCTCTTCCTTCATCCCATATTCATTACCGACTTTTAACCATGCTTCAGACGAATGACGGCGTCCTTTAGGATCGCACCCCATATTGGGCGCCCCTCCAAACCCAGCTACACGACTTGCTGTTGCTGTAGAACTATTTCCATAGGGATCGATCTGCAAAGTGCCGCCAATAAACATATCAATGGCATAATGGCCTGCCGTTTGTGAAAATGCACGATTGGAACGCATAGATCCATCAGGTCCTACAAAGAAAATATCACTACGGGCCGCCACATATTCTTCCATCCCTAATTCCCCACCAAAGCAGTGGACAGACTCTACCCAACCACATTCAATAGCAGGTATCAGCGATGGATGAGGGTTCAAAATAAAGTTTTTACAAATCTTTCCACGTAACCCCAACTTTTCTCCATAGGTAGGTAATAACAACTCTATAGCAGCAGTATCAAAACCAATACCATGATTCACAGATTCAACCTGATATTCACGATAAATTCCTGTAATTGCCATCATACCTCTCAAAACCTGAGAATCCGTAATAAGCGCCGGATCACGAGTAAATAATGGCTCAATATAGAATGGTTTAGGTGACTCAATTACATAATCTACCCAATCTGCTGGAATATCTACTCGTGGCAATTTTTCAACAATTTTATTCACCTGAGCAACAACGATGCCTTGACGGAATTTTGTTGCCTCCACAATAGCTGGTGTGTCCTCTGTACTAAATCCTGTAAACAAGTTCCCATCCTTATCAGCCATCGTTGCGGCAACTAACGCTACACGCGGTGTCAAGTCAACAAAGTAACGTCCATACAATTCTAAATATGTATGAATCGCCCCTAATTCCAACTTCCCTTCTTTCAAAAAATCAGCAATGCGGCCAGCTTGCGGACCAGAAAAAGACATATCCAATTTCTTTGCAATGCCCTTTTCAAAGACATCAAGATGTTCAGGCAACGTCAAAACTGACTGAACCATATGTAAGTCATGTACTTTTTTCACATCTACCTGACATAAACTTTTTGCCAAGAAATCTGCTTGTTTCTGATTATTTCCTTCGATATTTACTTTATCAAACGGTCTAATAACCGCTTCTAATAAAGCAACCGTATCTCCAGCATCGACGATTTTCCCCTCCTTAATGAACTGAGCAGCTGCCTGTTTACGAGTCAGTGTGTCTTTTTTCAAGGTGTCCCACTCACGAGTAATGCCTTTGTACTCCATTTACAATCTCTCCTTTCTGCAATGATTGGATTTCCATATATCAAGACTAAACAAAAAAGAACGGGCAACGGCATTTACCGTAAACTCGTTCTCTCATAACACCAATATATTATTGTTTAGTCATATATGCATTTTATTATTTTGTGTGCATATTTCGTCTAAATATGCATGATACCTAACCCGCACCGATCATGGTTTGTCATATAATGCAGAGCCGATTTCCCAAATAAAGCCACCGCAATCCACGTACTATCCCTAACTATTGCAATTTTTAAGGCTAGACTTGTGCTTTGATTTATAGTAAATAAAAGACCTTGTTTTGCTTCTGCTGTTGCATGAATAATAGCATGTATATCACCAACAGATTTCTGAATAACTTCCCCATTAAGAGCTGCGCCAATAACTGCTCTGTTAATTTTTTCGTTAAAGTCATTGAAAGATGTCTTGCCACCTACTTCTGTAACTACAGCTCTGAACCCATTTTTAGCAACCATCTGTTTAGCCTGATCTTCATCATAAATCGTTTGGGTCAGCGCCAGAAACATTGCTGCGGCCCCAATACTTTTTAAACTGTTCTCCATAAAGCCGTGCAACATTTCTGCCATACTTACCTCCCCATACCTGAACGAATACTAATTTCTCCAAAATTAAAATTTTGTATAATACCCTCAGAACTTTTTACTCGTAACGAGCCGTCTGAATCCATAGATTCTGCAATACCATAAAATATTTCGCGATCATTATCTTTTACTACAACAGGATGACCCAATGTACAATTGAGAAACTGCCAAGCAGAAATCATCTCATGTGCTCCATTCAACTCCCATCCCTCATACAACTTAAAAAACTCTGTAAGGATAGCTTGTAAAACTTTTTTACAAGCATAAGTCTTCCCGGTCCCTAGATTTAAAGAGGTCGCTGTATCACGGATTTCTTTAACAAAATCTTTTTCTTTAAGGTTTACATTAACTCCTATCCCCACTACAGTATAGTCAATATCCCCATTTTCATTGAAATATGCTTCTGATAAGATACCCGCTATTTTCTTTTGATTCAGAAGAATATCATTTGGCCATTTTATATAAATATCATCAGTCTCATACATCTTTCTCAAAGCTCTCGCAACAGCTACGCCCGCTAGCAAGGTAAGCTGCGAAACGGATGAAGGATCTATCTTAGGCCGCAAAATAATTGAGAACCATAACCCTCCTGCAGGAGAATTCCAAACCCTTTGCATACGTCCATGCCCTTCATTCTGCTGTTTTGCACATATTACTGTGCCAGTGGTAGCGCCTAGTCTAGCCAGATTTGCAGCTTCTGAATTTGTAGAAAGAATTACATCATAATAGCGAATATCAACATTTAACATTATTCGCTCCCAATAACCCCTAATATTATATAAAGCATATTTAAATTATTTGACAACCATGTTAATCGTTGACACAAATACACCACAAGCAATAGCAGACACAATAACTCCAGCAATATTAGCTCCCATAGCAATAGGCATAATTACCGAAAAAGGATCTTCGTCTTCCGCGATATGTTGGGCTATTTTTGCTGTAGTAGGTACGCAGGAGACACCTGCAATACCAATTACTGGATTAAACTCGCCTTTTTTATACCAATATATTAACCAGCCAGCCAATAATCCTGCAATACCAGAAACTGTCAGTGCACAAATGCCTAATATAACAAGAGGTGCAACTTTAGGATTCAGCAATGTATTCGCTTCACAAAGCGTTCCTAATAGTAATCCTAATAACATCGTCGCCACATACAAAATAGTATTTTCAAGCAAATCTTGATAAGGTACAATTTCTGATTCTTTTATAGCCAAGCCTAAGAAAAATGACATTAGTAATGGCGCTGCCATTGGAAGCAAAATGCATAAGATTAAACAACAAACCAAAATAAACAGAAATTTTTTCTTTTTAGGAATTTCTGGAGAATCAAAAATAACATCTATTCCACGATATTTTTTTGGTACCATCCATTTAATCAATGTAGGATAACCCGCATACGTAAGAGATAAATACAAATAAGCAATAACAGAAATCGGGACAAATAACTCTGGTGCTAACATAAGCGATGTAAATAAGACCATTGGACCGTCTGCACCGCCAATAGAAGCAACTGCCGCGGCTTCATTAGGTGCCAAACCCAAATGCACTCCCAATACCAATGTAGCAAAAGTCCCTGCTTCTGCAAAAATTGCAATAATAATTGATGTCCAGGGATTTGCTAAAATAAACCCTATTTCACACATAGCTCCAATTCCCATAAATACTAAACAAGCAACCAAGCTATTGCTAAAAGTCAGATTATATATGGGCTGTAGAAAATTTACTTGCATAATATTTAATAATGCATTAGGCTCAGAAACCAACGGATCTAAAAAAATTGTACCAATTTTTCCACCTTCTAAAAATAGTACGCCGCAATTAACACAAATCATACCAATCCCCATTGGTACCATTATCAACGGCTCCAATGTACGTTTAAAACCCAGATACGCCAAAAAAAAGCCAAATATTATCAATAAAATACGAGCTCCAGCAACCATTGGATCCTGTACCAGTAAACTCGTGACACCTGGAAATAAGTTCATTAACATAGATGTACCCATTATTGATTTCTCTCCTCTTCATTATCGTTATTTAAATCATTCCCCATAATTTTATTAAGTAAAACAACTGCGCCAATCATAATCAAAGCAATAGCAGCTGTAAAAAAATATGCAAACCCCGCATAAACTTCTACGCTCATATTAAATCTCCTTCCTTCATAAAAATATAAATTGTTGCATCTTCATTGCTAGCGATTTCCGGACATCAACAAGCAAGAAAGGCAGTTAATCTTAAAAAGCGGAAAGATAGTCTTTACTCTATCTCTCCGCTTTATTATATAATTGATTATTTGTATAATCTTGATTTAGAATATCTACAAAAGCAAAAAAAAAATTGAATGAAAATCTTTCACTCAATCTCCACTTTTCAATTTTATTTACCAAATTTTAAATCTCGTTATTAAAAATTCTTATTCACAAACCCCTGCATCTCTCACCCTCGTTAAGCAAATGATAACATGTAGACTATTGTTTGTCAAGAACTAATTTACTATAAATAACCTTACTATCCTCATAATTTAAAAAACGCTCCACACTGCACTATACAATGCGAAGCATTTTTACCGGCAATAATCTATCCTCCCGGGTCGCTTCCAGCCAAGTACTTTCGACGCGTGAGAGCTTAACTACTGTGTTCGGGATG
>OLRX01000132.1_pt1 | contig 69233 bp, 67 predicted proteins | sample 1672991 | NCBI WGS metagenome assembly OLRX01 (sample SAMEA3136744, study PRJEB25190) | human gut metagenome | biome: human gut; feature: human-associated habitat; material: faeces | place: Austria | collected 2013
GAGTGCCACCTTGCCAAGGTGGATGTCGCGAGTTCGAATCTCGTCTACCGCTCCAATTCCTTTTTGGCGCCATAGCCAAGTGGTAAGGCAGAGGTCTGCAAAACCTTTATCCCCAGTTCGAGTCTGGGTGGCGCCTCCACGACGGAACGAGTGTAACTCGTTCCTTTTTTTATTTCATAAAAACCAGTCTCACGCGCGACACACCTGTTCGCTTGCAGGCCCGCTCGCAACACGCTGCTTGCTGCCAACTTTTTGCGGGCTGTCATGAAAAAACATTTCAATATTGTCAATGGTAATCAGCATCCTGACCATACCCCCAATCACGCAGCTTACAATGGCGGTTTACGATTTTTAGCCCAAAAAGAAATATGCATCCATTCCGAAGCCTTTGCCTGTGGGCGTTGTCCGTTTGGATGGATGCCGGGAAACCCCGTAAATACGGGCCTTTTCTATACCTGTGCAAAATGCTGCGTTGCTTGTGTCTCCCAAAATGACATATGATTTTAGAGTACAAAACGGCTTGCTGCAATCGGCAAGCCGTTTTGTATGCGATGCAATTGATGATGGTATATTGTATGCATAAGATAATCTCCTCGGATCTGCCCGCCAGAACAGCGGCAAACTATGCGTGCCTAAAAGCAGGAAGAGCGCCATACAACAATTTCCGTTGCGTTACACCCCTGTTAAGGGCGTAGGCTGAGGCTCTCTTTTCATGCTCAGTAGGATCAAGAAGATGCGCCGTAATTTTCAACTTTTCCATAGGAGCCAACCGGTCGGCATTGGCGATGTGCTTGTATGTTCGGCGGCCACATGACGCTGTGCTCTCAAAGCTTATACGGCCGGATGTCTTCTGGAATATCGCATTCGGGCATCTTGGCCACAGCTGCTTCGCTGCCGGCGGCCAGGGCTGCATCGTAGTACCAGCATTTGTATGCCAGGGTATGCAGAGTGTCTTGCAGATCGTGGAGCTGACGCTGCACCTCTTCGCGCCTTTTATAAAATAGATTGCGGCGTTTTTGCAGCGAGGCGTCCCCTTCTTCGCACCACGCCAGAAACTCTTTGATTTCCTTGATAGGGAGGCCGCTTTTTTTCAAACACTCAATAATACGGAGCACGCCGATTTCATGATCCGAAAAAACACGGATGCCGCCGCTGCTTCGCTCCATGCTCGGAAACATGCCCTCACGGTCATAATAGCGCAACGTGGAAATAGGGATCCCAGTTTGTTTTGAGATTTGGCCGATGGTATAAAACATAGGGAGACCTCCTTTTGGTGTATATTTACAAAAAAATATTGACCTAAACCTAACTTTAGGTTTTAAGATTGTACTGCACCTAAAGAATCCTGTCAATGTGCGGGATGAAAACATAAGGAGAATGCAATGAAGAAAACACTGATTATGGTATGCGTTGTGTTGTGGGCAGTAGTGGCAGCCTGCCTGGCCGGATGCAGCGCAGAAACAACGCCGCAGCAGAGCGCGGCGCAAACGGATGCGCAGCAGACCATACCGTCTGCCAAGGCCCTGGTTGTATATTTTTCCTGTACGGGCCATACGGAAGCTGTAGCCAATAATATTCAGTCGTTAACGGGGGCGGACGTATTTCGCATCGTACCGCAAACCCCCTATACAGAGGAGGATCTCGATTATCACAACGATAATTCCCGGGCAAATCGCGAACAGAACGACGAAACGGCGCGCCCGGCCTTTGAAGGCAGCATAGAGGGGTGGCAGGATTACGAGGTCGTATATGTTGGCTATCCCCTATGGTGGGGGACGATGCCGCGCATTCTAAACACCTTTTTTGACGCCTATGATTTTGAGGGTAAGACGCTGATCCCGTTTTGTACGAGCGGCAGCAGTGGCATTGAATCCTCTCTGCAAGCGATTCGTGCCCTAGAGCCCGGGGCAGTCCTTGGCGAGGGCAGACGCTTTTCCGCCGATGCATCGGAAGAGGAGATCCGGCAATGGTTGATAGACATGGGGCAGATGCCGTCGGCACAGGCCGCAGAGCCCGGGAAACAGCGGCATATCCATCTACAGGCCGAGGGGCAAACCTGGATTGCAGCCCTTGCAAACAACGCCAGCGCAGAGGCGTTGTATGCTTTGCTTCAGCAGGGCGATCTTATCCTTTTGATGGAAGACTACGGCGGCTTTGAAAAGGTCGGAACATTGGATTGCAAACTGCCAACCTGCGACGAGCAGATTACCACAGAGCCCGGGGATCTGATCCTGTACCAAGGGCAACAGCTTGCCTTGTACTATGATACCAATACCTGGGATTTTACAAGGTTGGGAAAAATAGAAAATACAAGCAAACAAGCGCTGTTAGAGACGTTGGGGCAGGGAAGCGTCACCGTTACGCTTTCGCTTGCGGCCCCTGCCTCATAACCCGGCTTTGCAAAGAAAGGAAAGTATGCTATGAAATACAGAACCCATCCACGAACAGGGGATCCCATCAGCGAGATTGGCTTTGGCTCCAGTTATATATCCGAAGCCGACGAGAAACAGGGTATAGCCGCTTTGGAACGGGCCTTTGAGGGAGGCGTCAATTATTATGATATGGCGGCCGCATCATCCCGCTGCTTCCCATATTATGGAAAGGCCTTTGCAGGGATCAGGAATAAAATTTTCTACCAGATCCATTTTGGGGCGGATTATGCCACCGGCACATACGGATGGAGCACGAATGCCGATGTGATCCGACGCAGCGTCGAATGGCAGCTCCAATGCCTGAAAACAGACTACATCGATTATGGCTTTATCCATTGCCTGGATGAAGAGGAGGATTGGCAGGCCTATCAGAAAAGCGGCGCATTCTCCTATCTGATGCAATTAAAAGAGCAAGGAATCGTACAGCACATTGGCCTATCATCGCATACGCCATCCACCATTCGGCGTGTGTTGGAGGAGGCGCCGGTAGATATGCTGATGTTTTCGATCAACCCGGCCTACGATTATCAAAAGGGAGAATATGCCCACGGCACTGTAGAGGAGCGGCAGGAAATCTATCGTCGCTGCCAGAGGGAGGGCATCGGCATTTCGGTGATGAAGCCCTTTTCGGGCGGGCAGCTGCTTGATGCGGCGCTCTCGCCGTTTGGCAAGGCGCTAACGCCCTACCAATGCCTGCAATATGCCTTGGATCGGCCGGGCGTGTTGACCGTGCTGCCCGGTATGAGCAGCGCAGAGGATGTGGAGCACATTTTGGGCTATTACGACGCCTTGGACCAGGCGCGGGATTATGCGGTTATCAGCACATTTACCCCGGCAGACGCAGCCGGTACATGCATATACTGCAATCACTGCCAACCATGCCCCAAACAGATCGATATCGGGATCATCAATAAGTATTATGATCTGGCCAAACAGGGGGATACGATGGCGATCACCCATTATAAGACCTTGTCAACAGGAGCAGACGCCTGCATTGCCTGCGGCCATTGCAACCGCCGATGTCCCTTTGGCGTAGATCAGATTTCCAGAATGAAGGAAATCGCAGCGTATTTTGCTGCCAAGTAGAGACGATGCAAACGGTACATAAAAAACCCTCTTAAAGAGGGTTTTTTTAATGCGCTTACAGCCTAAGCCCCTTCACATCCTTGATACGTGACAAAATGATATTACAGCTGCTATTGACCACGCCGGGCAGAGGGTCGATGACATTGCGGATCAAAGCCTCCATCTCTTCGTTGGAGGATGCCACGGCATGCACATGCAGCTTATTTTGGCCCGTAACGCGGTAAATCTGGGTGATGGTTTGGTTTTGGGACAAAGCTTCTATGGCGTTTGATAAGGCATCTGGCAATGTCTCGATCTCAAAATAGCAGGATACCGCACCGCTGATTTTTTGTGGATTGATGATGGTGGTATATTCCTCGATGATGCCGCGCCTCTCCAACGATTGGATGCGCGCCTTCACGGCAACGCGGGAAATGCCGACGCTTTCCCCGATATCGGAATAGGACATGCGGGCGTTATGAATCAGCAACTGAACAATTTTTTGATCCAGCGCATCCAGGCCGTCTAAAAACATGGTTCCTCCTCCTTCTACGTTGAGTCTATTATAGAGAACTTAACAAAGAATCGCAATCCAATGCTTGACGCAATGGAGTGAATTTCATACAATATTTACAAAAAGAAAGTTTTATCTTACGTTTAGAAAGGATTCGCAGGATGAAGGGAGATCTGACACAAGGCCACGTTATGAAGACGATGCTTCGGTTTGCTGTACCGATGATTTTGGGCAATCTATTGCAGCAGTGCTATAACGTAGCGGATACCTTGATCGTAGGCCGCTTTTTGGGGGCAGACGCCTTGGCCGCAGTCGGATCCGCATTTACGCTGATGACCTTTCTGACCTCCGTTTTATTGGGCCTATGTATGGGAAGCGGCGCGGTATTTTCCATCCGATTTGGGCAAAGGGATACAGAGGGGCTCAAGGAGGGCATGTGTACCTCGTTTTTCCTGATTGCTGGCATAACCCTCGTGCTCAATGTCTTGGCGTTTATCGGTTTGGATTGGCTTCTTGTCTTTTTGCAGGTGCCCCAGCAAATACAAGGGTTGATGCGCTCGTATCTGATTGTGATATTTTGCGGTATCTTCGCTACGTTTTTGTACAACTATTTTGCTTCGCTTTTAAGGGCGGTCGGCAATTCCGCCGTACCGCTGGCATTTTTGGCCGTGTCTGCGCTGCTCAACATCGGGCTGGATCTTTGGTTTGTCCTAGGGCTTGGCCGTGGGGTGGCCGGGGCGGCCGAGGCCACGGTAATCGCGCAAACAATTTCCGGCGTGGGCATTGCGGCGTACACAGGGCTCAAATATCCGCAGCTGCGCATACACAAGAGGCATCTGCGTATTCGATGGGCCTGTGTGCGGGAAATTGCCGGCTTTTCAGTGTTGACCTGCGCACAGCAATCCATCATGAATCTGGGGATTTTGATGGTACAGGGGCTGGTCAACAGCTTTGGCGCCACGGTGATGGCGGCTTTTGCTGCTGCGGTAAAAATCGATTCCTTTGCCTATATGCCTGTGCAAGATTTTGGCAATGCGTTTTCTACCTTTATTGCACAAAATTATGGCGCACAGAAACAAGACCGCATCCGGGCAGGGTTGAAAGGGGCCATTTGGACAGCGCTGGTGTTTTGTCTTTTGATTTCGGCCGCGATCTGGTTTTTGGCTCGCCCGCTGATGCTGTTGTTTGTGGATGCAGGGGAAACGGCCATCTTGTCCGAAGGCATTCGCTATTTGCACATAGAAGGGGCTTTTTACTGCGGCATTGGCTGTCTGTTTTTGCTCTATGGACTATACCGTGCGGTGGGCCGGCCCGGCATGTCGGTGGTACTTACCGTCATTTCGTTGGGTACGAGGGTAGCGTTGGCGTATATACTATCTGCGTTACCAAGCGTCGGCGTAGTAGGAATCTGGTGGTCGGTGCCAATCGGATGGTTTTTGGCGGATGCGGTCGGCCTTGTTTATTATTGGAAATGCAGAAAACGGCTATTGCGCTCTTCTTCAACAGAAAATATGGTAAAATGATGCAGAAAGTTTACGGCCCACTGGTTGAAGCATAGAGACTGTGTTGGTATAATCAGGAAAACTGCGAAAGGAGGCCGAACATATGAAGAAATTGATACAGAGATTTCGGTTGCCGATCAGCATAGGCCTTGCTTTTTGCACCACGTTTACCTTGATTTTCGGGGGGATTGTATCCCTTGGCTCATCGGCCTATTCCTCAGGGAATATTCTGGCACTTTTGGTGTTTGCAGCGATCTCCTTGCTATTTTATAAAACGCTTCCCCTTATAAAAGAGCCAAGGCTTTGCATCCTTGGCGTTTGCACGGCGCTTATCTTTGCTGCCTTTTCTACCATCGGGCAGATGTATGGGGGTATCCTCCCTAAAACGCATAGTACCTTGCGATATGCCTGTGTGTTTTTCGGCCTATGGGCGCTGTTTTCCGGAATGTGCCTAGTGCTGTTTTCTGCCCTTTCTCGTAGGGAAGGGGGCCGGTGGCCTGGCGATAGGCTGCTGGGAAGGCTATATGCCATGCCCTATAAAAAACAGTTTGTATGGCTGTATGGGCTGCTTTTGTTATGCTATGTGCCGGCATTTTTAGCCAATTATCCCGGCTTGTTGTCCTTTGACGGGCCTACGCAGATCTATCAACTTCTGCACGAGCATATTTTGTCTGCCGCTAATCCATTGCTTGGCAATCTATTGATCGGCGGTTCCGTATGGCTGGGGCATGCGATCTTTGGCAGCTACAACGCTGGCCTAGCGCTGTATTCTTGTTTGCAGGCCGCCTGCGTAACGGCGGTGTTTGCGTATACGCTGTGCTTTATGATCCGTCACCGCATTCCAAGGCTGGCGGTGTTGATATCAGCATTGTTTTTTGCCTTCAATCCCTTTTTTCATGTGTTTGTTTTTACAACCATCAAAGAAAACCTGTTCGGCGCAGCGCTTTTGATGCTGTTCTTATTTACTGTGGACTTGATTCTTTCGCCAGAGAGGTTTTTCAAAAGCAAGGCTTTACAGGCTCGGTATATAGGAATGGCGCTGCTGATGTGTTTATTGCGCAATCAGGGCATCTTTTTGCTGATTTTGATGGTTCCGTTTGTGGTATGGGCTTGTCGAATCAAAAGAATCCGGCTGGCCGGGCTGTGCTTATCCGCGGTGGCCTTGTACTATGCGTTGACAGGGCCTTTGAGCGCTGTGCTGAATGTGCAGAATCCACAATATATAGATGCCTTTGGGGTTCCCATTCAGCAAGTGGCGCGCGTAATGAACCAAAGCCCGGAGAGTGTGACGGAGGAGCAAAAACACATTTTGTATGAGATCATCCCGCCTGAAGCATTTGAGGATTACAATCCTTTAACGGCGGACGATGTAAAATCACAAATCGTCCTGGAAAAGCTGGCTGAAAACCCGGGCCGGTATCTGCGCGTGTATTTTGAGATTGGCCTGCGCAATCTACGAGCCTATATCGATGCATTCTTTACCATGTGCTATCCGTATATATCTCCTGGCGTTTATTGCTATTATCAACCTGAAGCATACAAAAACTATCTTGAGGCCCTCAATGTATTTGAAATTCACAGACAGAGCCTTTTCCCTGCGTACCAGTCCTTTTTAGAGACGATGATAGATGAAGGAAAAATGTATCGGTTGCCGGTGTTGTCTCTCTGTGCGGATCTGGCGTTTCCGATGTGGAGCCTGTTGTTTGTAGGCGCTTATGCCGTGTATAAGCGTAGATACAGGACACCGGCACCTATGGTGCTTTGGGTTGCATTCTGGCTGTCGCTGCTGCTCGGCCCCGTGGCGCTGAGCCGGTATGCCATGCCGATGATTATGGCGTTGCCTGCGATTTGGTCGCTGCTGTTTGTCAAAGAGGAACCACTCCAAAACAGTACAAAGGAAGAAAAAAGCATACAAAAACAGCCCTGATTGGAAGGGCTGTTTTTTTGTTAGAACATGGATAACTGCTTTCCGCTGCTAGGCCGAGTTTCCCGGGCCGTACCAAAGCAAAGCTGTGATTTGGGCAGCAGGGCCAAAAATGGGGACGGCGGGTCGGGACAGAGCAGGTATAATTGATCTTTGGCGCGCGTCATTCCTACATAAAGCAGGCGGCGCTCTTCTTCCTCATCGCATATGCCCTTTGGCGGGATCAGCGGCAGCATCCCCTGCTGCATCCCGCAAAGAAACACGACGGGGAATTCCAGGCCTTTGGCACCGTGTAGCGTCATCAACGAAACCGCTTCTGATGGATAGGCAGCGCCGCTGGCGCGGGTGATATCTCCTTCGCTGCCAAAAGCCAAGGCATCGATCAGCGAAGCGGCCGTGGCGTGTCCCAGCGCTGCGCCGCGCAACATGGATAAGGCCTCGCTTTGGCCCAGCAGAGGAATCAGCGCATCCAGCAGCGCAGCCGGTTTTGCTTTGGCTGCTTTGGGGAATTGCGCTTCCATCAGCGAAGCTAGATGGGATAGGCCCAGGGCTTGCAAGGCCGCGCATAAAGAAGCGCTATCTGCCGGGGAAACCGCACGGAGCTGTTCCAGCGGAACGCCGAAGGCCATCAAACAGGTTTGTAAGCTATAGCGATCCTGGGGGCAGAGCAGCAGCCGCAGGTAGGACAATGCTGCGCGCACATCGCTTTCATTTAGATAGGATTCCCGGCCGCTGACGGTGTAGGGGATGCCCTCGGTTTTTAAGCAATGTTCAATTTGCTGCGCTTGCCGATGGGTCCGATACAAAATGGCAATATCGCCAAAGCCATACGATGCCTGGCGGGCGCCTTGTCTATGCGCCTCCAGCATTCCGATGCCGCCTACCAATCGATTGATATGCTTGGCAATATACAGTGCTTGGTCAAATTCATCCTTAGCCTGCAAGACCTGTACCCGGCCCATCGGAGGACAGTTGGCATGCAGATAGCCGCTTTCGCGGTGTACGATGGGAAGGGCACTAAAAAGAATTTCTGGCGCGGAGCGGTAGTTTTCGGATAAATGTACAGCATGTAGGGCAGGGTGGTCGCTGGCAAAGCGTGCAAAGCACTGTGCACTGGAACCGCGAAAGCCATAAATGGATTGGTCCGGATCGCCGATGACAAACAGGGAAGCGCTTTTATCCGCCCAAGCTTGGATCAGCCTATATTGTAGGTCGTTGATGTCTTGAAATTCATCCACCAGCAGGTGATGAAACATGCGCAGCGCAGCCTTGTCGCGTTTATGAGCGCCGGTAAAGCCTTGCAGCGTTAAAAGCAGCAGATCATCATAATCCGCCAAGCCATAAGCCTGCATTTGTTCTGTGTAGCGAGCATAGATATCATCGGTTAAGGGCGTATCCAAGGCTGCCGGCAGCCCGTTTTTGCGGCGGGAAACCGCCTCCAGCAACCGACGTACATTGCCTTTGGCCCCCAGAGATTGAAGGCATTCTGCCATGACGGCCCGCTGCATGCTTTCCTCTGCCAGCTGAAAGGGAACCTTCCATTTTGTCAATAACTCATGACAAAGCGCGTGGAAGGTACCAATATGCACAGCGCGTGCATCCTTGGCGTTTGGCAGCGATTCTGATAAACGCTGCCGCATTTCCTTTGCCGCTTTGTTGGTAAACGTTACGGCTGTGATTTGTGAAGGGTGCACACCGGCATGCTCGATCAAATGGAGGATGCGGCAGATCAGCGTGCGGGTTTTGCCTGTACCCGGCCCGGCAGAGACGGCCACGGCAGGGTTTGTCGCGCTGACCGCTTCCCACTGGGCATCGTTTAAGCCATAGTGCGGAGCCGGCAGCACGCTTTGCGTGTCCTTGTCCGGCGTTTCGAGGGATCGAGCCGCTTTTTTTGTTGTTTTGCGGGGTTTTTTGGGGGCTTCCTTCTGTGCGCTGCCCGGTAAAAATGTCATCTGCCCGCTGTATTGGGCGATTTCTTCCGGCGCCAAGATCTTGACCTTGCCATATTCGCCGTCATAGCCCGGCTGCATTTCCACAGAACCGCTGCGCAGCCGGCGGATGCTCTCCGCCACCAGCGGCCCGGCGGCCTGCTCGATGTCCTCCGGGGGCACTTGGCGTAGGATAGAAAGCTCCGGCCCCAAGGCAGACAGAGCGGCCTGGTAGGCGCGTTGTACCTTTACGCTATTCGGCCCTACGCCCAGGGTAGAGGCGATGACCTCTGGCAGCGGAATCAGGCTTTCATAATGCCGGGCGGCTTTCGGACGGCTTCCTTCCGGGCGGTCTGCCAATTCATCGACGCGGTGCAGCACGCCAACAGTGATTTTCTGTCCGCAAACGGGACAGATGCCGCCAAGATCATTGGTTTCCTGCGGAGTTAGGCATACCTTGCAGACACGATGACCGTCCAAGTGGTATTTGCCCTCTTCCGGGAAAAACTCTAACGTACCGCCGAACCCTGCCGTATCAGGATGGGCCAGCGCCCGGCGCATGCCTTCATAGGAAAGGCCGCAGTCAAAGATGTTTGCTTCACGGGCCAGGTTAGCGGGGGAATGCGCATCGGAATTGGAGACCAGGGTATAACCATCCAAAGCAGACAGCCGCCAATTCATAGCGGGATCGGAGGATAGGCCGGTTTCCAGCGCATGGATATGCGGGGTAAGATCCTCGAAGCATTCCTCAATAGTATCAAAGCCGGAATACGCGCCGAAAAGGGAAAAATGCGGTGTCCAGATATGCGCGGGAATGAATACAACCTCTGGACAACACTCCAATGCAATCTCTAAAAGGTCGTGGCTGTCCAATCCTAAGATCGGCCTTCCATCGGAATGGAGGTTGCCGATGCGCTCCAAACGCTTGGAAAATGCCTCGGCCTGCGATAGGCTTGGCATTAAGAGCACGTTGTGCACTTTACGCACCTTGCCGTGCTTTTTATAGATAGAGCTGATTTCGCAAGATAACACAAACCGCGGCTCCGTGGTATGGGGCACATGCCAATCATCAGGCATCGCCAGCTCGGGACGCAGACGGTAAAGGCCGGGCTCCGCTTCGATCAGCGCATCGGCCAGCTCAGCCCGCCAGCCGGGATGGGTAAAGTCGCCGGTACCGATCACGCCCAGCCCCTTACGCCGGCCCCATAGCGCCAGCATTTCTGGAACAAGCTGCCGGCTGGTAGCCCGTGCATAATGAGAATGAATGTGCAGGTCCGCCAAAAACATGAAATTGCCCCCTCTACGGTCGTTTTGTTCATTGTACCATAGGAGCAAAAGGAAATAGCCAAGAAAATCGCCCGTTGCAGAATGTAAAAAATACGTTATAATTAAATTGTCGACAATCTACAATTTGTTTAGAAAGCGAGGAGTACGATGCTGGATTTAATTATCAAAAACGGATGGGTCGTCAACGCTACCCATTCCCAGCAAACGGACATTGCCGTAAAGGACGGCAAGATCGTGGCAATGGGCCAGGCGTCCCTGTTTCCGGAGGCGGAAAAGACAGTAGACGCAGCCGGGCTTTGGGTGCTGCCGGGGATGATCGATACCCATGTGCATATGAACAAGCGCTTTGGGGCTAGCCCGTCGCAGGACAACTATTACAACGGCAGCATTGCCGCGGCCTATGGCGGAACAACTGCCATCGTGGATTTCGGCTTTCCATATGGCGACGAAACGCCGGCACAGGCCATGGAACGAAAGCTGGAAGAGATCAAAGGGCAAAGCGTTATCGATTATTCCTTTCATTCCAATCTCACCAAGGCCAACGAGGAAAACTACGGGCAGATCCGTGAATTGATCCAGCAGGGCTTTCCGTCCGTAAAGATGTTTACCATTTTCAATTACGGGCGGATGCTGGAAAAAGCCGGCATCTACGAGGTGCTCCGCATCATAGCCAAGGAAAACGGCCTTTCGATGATCCATACCGAAAGCGCAGACCTGATCGACCGCTATATCGCAGATACAGTGGAAAAAGGGCATACACTTCCCATCGATCTTGCCAAGACGCGTCCGCCGATTACAGAGCTGGAAGCGTTGTATGCGCTCATTGCCATGGTGGAGGATACCGGTGCACCGACGATCGTGGCGCATTTGACGGCTTCTGGTGCGGCGCCGGCCATTGCAAAGGCCAAACAGGCCATGCCGCTGTTTATTGAGTGCTGTACACATTACCTTACTCTCGATGAAAGCGTGTACCGGCGTCCGGATGCGTGCCGTTATACCTGCGTGCCGCCGATGCGCGATTTGGAAAACCAGGCAAGGCTTTGGGAGATGGTAAACCATGGCCTGATAGATCTGATCAACAGCGACCATACCGATTTTTCCAGCAAGCAGAAGGATAGCCATAAAGACAATTTCACCAAGATCCCCAACGGTCTGCCCGGCATTGAAACGCGTGGCATTGTGCTGTTCAGTGAAGGGGTCAGCAAAGGGCGCATCACGCCCAACCGCTTTGTGGAGATTACCTCGGCCAAGGCAGCCAAGCTCATGGGCGCCTACCCGGAAAAGGGTGTGATCCAGGTGGGCAGCGATGCAGATTTTGCGATACTGGACCCCAAGGCCAAATACACCATCCATGCCAAAGACCATCATATGCAGACGGATTATGCGCCGTTTGAGGGGATGGAGATGACAGGTAAGGTTGTGCATACGGTATCGCGAGGGGAATTTGTCATTGAAAATGGCGTTTATACCAACACCCAGCACCGTGGCCGGCTGTTCAAGCGCACGGGGCCCATTTTGTAAAGTAGAAAAGGACGATCATGGAACAGCGAACAGTGAAAAAAGTGGCCTATCATTTGCAGGTTTATACGCTGCTAAAACAGGATATCCTCTCTGGCAGGATTGCTGCGGGCATGCGCATCAATGAATACAATTTGGCCAAGGAGTTTGGCGTCAGCCGCAGCCCGGTACGCGAAGCGGTACGCATGTTGGAACGCGATGGCCTGTTGGTGCCTTGCAGCAACGGCACAATGGTAAACCCTCTGGAAGGCGAGGCCATCTGCGAAATTTATCAGGCCCGTCTGGTTTTGGAATCCTATGCTGCCCGAGACAGTGTAGGACGCATGGGCGAAGCGGAGCTAAACGTGCTGGAGCAGTGTATTCAGCATTGCAAACAGGCGCATAGAAAAGGGGATATGCAGCGTGTGGTACAGGAAAATACCCGGTTTCATGAGATGGTGGTATCCTACTGCCAAAATGCGCTGATCCGTGACATGATCGCCCGCCAGCGCGATCTTTCGCTGCTGGCCCGCCGCAGGGAATTTGAAACCTACCATAAGGAGGACCGTTATCTTGCGGAGCACAGCGAGATCTTACAAGCCATACGCAGCGAAGACGCCGACCTGGTAGAATGCCGCATGCGCAGGCATATCGGTCATGACCTGGATTTTTACAAAACGCATCTAAATGCAGAGCATGGAAAGGAATAACCATGGAAATCATTGCAACGCTGCCGGTCAGCCCGGCGCAAAGGGAAATATTTGCTGAGATTGCCCCTCATGCACACTTCACCTATACAGACAAAGCACACATCACTCAGGAACAGGTAAAAAAAGCAGAGGTAATCTTAGGCAATCTTCCGGCCAGCCTATTGAAGAGCGCGGAAAAGCTTCGATGGCTTCAGCTGAATTCCGCAGGCGCGGAGAGCTATACAAAGCCAGGCGTGCTGCCGGAAGGCGTAAAGCTTACCAATGCTTCGGGCGCATACGGCTTGGCCATTTCAGAGCATATGGTGGCCATGGTGCTGTGCCAAATGAAAAAGCTGCCTAGTTATCTGGCGCATCAGGCGCAGGGCACATGGCAGGACGAAGGCCCTGTCTGCTCTGTGGTGGGCAGCAAAACGCTGGTAGTCGGTATGGGGGATATTGGCGGAGAATTTGCCAAGCGTATGCATGCGCTTGGCAGCCAGGTCGTGGGCATCCGTCGCAGCCAAGCACAAAAACCGGCATACGTAGAGCGCCTTTGCCAGATGGATGCGTTGGAGACCCTGCTGCCGGAGATGGATATTGTGGCCATCTGCCTACCGGGAACAGAGCAGACCAAGCACCTGTTCGATGAAGCCAAGCTGAGGAGTATGAAGCAGGGCGCTTTGCTCGTCAACGTAGGCCGGGGCAATATCGTGGATACCAATGCCCTGTGCCGCGTATTGGAAAGCGGGCATTTATCTGGCGCCTGCCTGGATGTGGTGGAGCCGGAGCCTTTGCCGGCAAAGCATCCGCTTTGGCATGCGCCGGGCGCTATGATTACGCCTCATGTGGCAGGGGGGTATCATCTACCGATTACGCTGGCGCGCATCCTTGGCATTTGCCAACGCAACCTAAGAGCATACCTATCCGGCGATGCGCTGGAAAACTTAGTGGATTTTAACACAGGGTATCGGACGACACAGCCTTGATTTTGTCCATATCTTACAAGCATAGTGGCTCTCCCATTCTTTATACTAAGAAAAAAGAATGAGGAGGAAGGACGACAATGCGTTTTATTTGTCCGTTGCTGGTGGTCAAGGATATGGAGCGGTTCAAAGCTTTTTACCAAACCGTTTTGCATAGACGTGTGCTGGCGGACTTGGGCGCCAACGTAACCATGGAAGGCCCGTTTGCTTTACAGACGGAGGAAAGCTGGCTGGCTTTCACCGGCTTACAAGCGGAGCAGATCCGCTACGGAGGCTGCCAATCGGAGCTCTACTTTGAGTCGGAGGATCTGGACGGCTTTTTGGAACGCCTGCGGTTTTATGGAGAGGGAAGTTGCGTTCATTCGGCAAAGCAAATGCCATGGGGGCAGCGAGTCATTCGGTTTTATGATCCGGATGATCATATCATCGAGGTGGGGGAGCCGATGCATGCGGTTGTTAAGCGCATGCAGGCACAAGGGCTTTCTTTAGAGGAAATTGCGGCACGCACCATGACGCCGCCGGAGGTATTAAAGCAATACGCGGAAGAAAACGCCTAACAACTTCAAAAAGGACGGGATTCCCGTCCTTTTTTGGCACAGAGGATGCTTGTTTTTTTAGAGCGCATAGATACAACAGAAATTTTCAAATACCGAAAGAGGAGTGTGTGGCGATGCCGCGAATGTATCGCAAAGGAAAATTCTATCTTCAGGCGTTGCAAGCTAGGTGCAGACGGCGGCCTACGCTTCCACCGCAGGATGTGCATGCAAAAGGACGGCCGCAGCCGTCCTTTTTTCCTTCTTACATTTTTTCGTAGAGGGGAACCATTGCGTTGTAAACATCCTCAAACAGGGGCATTAGCTTTTGATACGCTGCGTGGTTTTCCGCAATGGGCTTTGTTACGCTTGTTACCTTCATGAATTTATGCACGGCAGACTCATCCTCATATAGCCCAAGGGCCATCCCGCCCAGCACAGCGGCGCCCACAGTAGCCGCTTCGTCCATATATTCGTAAGTGATTAACTCTACGTTCATGATGTCAGCAAAAATCTGCTTGACGATTTCGCTTTTGCCCAGGCCGCCTACGATGGGCATACGGTCTACGACATAACCTCTGTCCCGCGCCTCTTGCAGAATCAAATTGATATTCAGCCCGATCCCCTCGATGACGCTGCGCATAATATCCTGGCGGGGGGTCGTCAGCGTGATGCCGACAAACGAGCCTTTGGCGCGCGGATTGTTGCGCGGCTCGCGTTCGCCAGCCAGATAGGGATGGAACATCACCCCATGAGAGCCGATGGGCGCCTCAGCCAGCTTTTCGTCAATGATATCATATGCGCTGCGCCCTTCGCTTTTGGCCAAAAATTGTTCATATTGGCAAATGGTATCGCGCAGCCAGCGGAAGGAAGAGCCGGAAGAGGCGGTTTGGCCGCCTGTCGTGGTATCGCCCGGCTTCCGCTTGAAGACAATGCCGGCAGAGGTGCCGCCATTCATATAGCAGTCGCCCGGTTCGGAGATGCCTGCGCCAATAGAGGTACAGGCCGAATCAGCCGAGCCTACGACCAGCTTGGTGCCCACAGCCAGCCCGCATTGGTCGGCAAACTCCTCTGTTACCTCGCCGGCGATGGTGGTGCGGTCGCAAAGCTTGGGCAGAATATCGCGTGTGATGCCGGCTGCTTCTAAGATTTCATCTGCATAGTCGGAATGATCCATTGTTACCATGGCCGTGCCCTTACCGACGGAATAGTCGCAGCAGGCCACGCCTGTCATCCGCATCACGATATAGTTGGAAACGCAGGGCAGCACCATCGCGGTTTTGGCAAAGATTTCCGGCTGGTTTTCCTTGATCCAAAGCAGCTTTGGCAGTGTGCGGTCTGTCTGCATCACATGGTTAGCGCGGTCGGCCGTGTACTTGGCCGGGATCTTTTTCGTGATCTCCTCGGCCTGCTTGTAGGCCCGCGTATCCTGCCAAATCATAGCCCGGTGCAGCGGCTTGCCGTCTTTATCTACACAAAGACAGTTGGGATAGGTGCCGTCAAAGCTGACACACAGCACATCCTCTTTGGGGATTCCCTGCATCAGCGTCTTGGTCGTTTGGCAAAAGGCCGCCCACCAATCCTCCGGATCCTGCTCAACCCAGCTTTGATTGGTATAATAGGTGGGATATTCGGCCGTTGCGGTCTTTACAAATTTGCCCTCTGTGGTAAACAGAGACGCCTTATTTGCGCTGGTGCCGAAATCGTGGGCAATGATATATTTTGCCATGAAAAAAACCTCCACACATAAAAATTATCAATAAGCGGCCCGCTTGTATGCTGTTTGGCTGCGCTAAAGTGTATGAGCCAAAGACGGGCCATAGAAATCGTACATAAATGCGGCGGAGAAAAGGAACGTTCAAATTTTTATTATTATACCATACCACCTATGTGTTTTGGGCACTTTTTTGTTATCGATTTATTAAAATTGTCGAAAGTTCAGGGAAAAAGAAGGGGAAAAACATTGTAATCATTTTTCTGATATACCTCGACAGATGAGGTATATTCGTGTATAGTATATACAGGAAGAAGGTGATTACATGCCCATCGCTTCGGATGCGCTTCGCGGCTATACGGAGGCCATTATCCTGCGTCGGCTGATGGATAAGGATAGCTATGGCTATGAGATCAACAAGACGATACAGGAAAAGACCAAAGGGCAGTATGAATTAAAGGAGGCAACGCTGTATACAGCCTTTCGGCGGCTGGAACAGGCGGGCTATATCCTTTCCTATTGGGGCGATGAAAAGACAGGAGCCAGGCGCAGGTACTATGCCATCACAAAGGAGGGGCAGGCATATTACAAGCAGTGCCTGGCACAATGGAGCGATACCAAAGCGCTAATAGAACAGCTGATCTTTTAAGGAGGAAACGAAATCATGGTAAACAAGATCCGCGCCTATATCGATCATGAATTTGCGGGTGTGCCGGAAGGCAAGAAGGTAAACGAGCTTAAAGAGGAGCTGACTGCCAACCTCATTGAAAAATACAACGAGCAGCTTTTACATGGCAAATCGGAAGAAGAGGCATACAATGCTGTGATCACAGGGCTGGGCGATCTTTCCGAGCTGGTGGATAGCGTACGTCCGCACAGCACTAAGGGCCCCAGTGAACAGGAACGAAAGAAAAGCGCACTGCTCACTGCGGCGGCCGTTATGATGTATATTTTAAGCCCGGTGATGATCATCCTTTTTGAGAGCATCGGACTGGAGATCTTGGGCCTCGTATTGTTTTTCGGCTGCATTGCAGGTGCTACCGGCATGCTGATCTATAACCACATGACACGGCCGGTTTATGAAAAACAGGATGAGAATATCGTAGAGGATTTCAAGGAATGGCGCACGAAGACCAATCACCAGAAAAAGGCATTCCAGGCGTTTCACAGCGCGTATTGGTCTCTGGTTGTCGTAGCCTATTTTCTCTTTAGCTTTTTGTGCGGAAGCTGGGGATATTCCTGGATTCTGTTTATTGCGGCGGCAGCGGTGGAAAATATCATAAAGGGCGTTATACAGATGAAGGAGGATAGAAAATGAGTTACCGAAGTGGAAGACGGCGGGTCATCGCCTGGAGCATTATTTTGGCGCTGGCCCTTTGCGCACTGATCTGGGGCTTGGCCAATGGCCCCAGGTTACACTGGGGCGTTGCCAACAGAAACAACTTCACAACTGTAAAGCAACAGGAGATGGATGACAGCGTATCACAGCTTCGGATAGACTGGGGCCTGGGCGATATCATCCTTACGCAAAGCGAAGATAGCTCCCTCCATATTTTACAAAAGGCAGAAGAGCATGAGGACATGATCTACTTTTCTACACAGCAAACAGGGGATACGCTGGAGATTTCCTCGGAAAAAAGCGTCCGCTGGTGGGATTTTTTCCTAGGAAACGCACGTTTGTCAGATCTGGAAATACAGATTCCCAAGGGATATCAGGGAGCGCTTTCCATCGATACGCAGAGCGGTACAATCAAAGTGGAGGGTGTAAAGGCCGATGCGTTGGCCCTTGCCATAGACAGCGGCGCTGGAGATATTGAGTTTTCCGGTACAGTACAGAGCCTACAGCTCACGAGCACCAGCGGCGACATTGAGGTAAAAGGCGGCATCGTATTAGAGCAGATGAGCCTGCAAACCAGTAGCGGAGATATAGCGCTTGGCCAAGGAGAGATCGGGCAGCTGACAGCCCAATCGACCAGCGGGGATATGGAGATTGCGCAGCTATCAGCGCAGCAAGCGAAGATTGCTACCACCTCCGGCGATATTGCATTTTCCGGTACGGCTACGCATCTACAAGCAAATAGCACCAGCGGGGAAATAGAGGTGGGCCTCAATGCACAGCCGGAATCCTTGTCCTTTACGACAACATCGGGGGATATTGAGCTTCATCTGCCGGAAAACAGCGTATTTACCCTTGCCTTTGATACCGGCAGCGGAGATCTGAGGAACGATTTTGCGGGCCAAAATTCCGCCCAGGCGGCTCCTGTCTATACCATTCAGACGAGCAGCGGAGACTGCCACATTGAAAAATGAGAAATAGAGGAAACGATTTCGTTTCCTCTATTTGCTATTGGCCTCAAAAAAAGGAGAACGAACGGAAATTTGCGCGAAAGTAGGGGAGGCAAGCCGAACAACGTTGTCAATGAACACCATGGCCGCTATACTCCAGCTATGCCAATGTATAGGAGGAGGTAACAATGCTGCATAAAAAAAGGACAAGCCTGTTTGCAGCGCTGCTGTTGCTGGCTATGCTGTGCCTAGCAGGCTGCGGCAGCACGGACAATCAAGCGTATGTGGGAAAATGGAACATGACGGGCGGGAAGGCCAACGGCGTTACAGTCACCCAGGAGGAGATTCAGCAGATGATGCCATCGATGAACCTTTCCGTTGAGTTTAAGGCGGACAATACCTGCGAAATGGTCGTCATGGGCCAAGCGTACAGCGGAACCTATGAGGTAACGGAGGAAGGCGTTATCATCCGGGACGATGTTTCTGAACAAGCGTTGACAAGACAGGGAGATCAGCTGGTGTTGCCCCAGGGGAACGTGGAAATCTACTTGACAAAAGAAGGGTAATGCTTTCCAAGCAAAAGAAAACGGCCGGGCCAACACGAAAAGTGGGCTCGGTCGTTTTGTCCATATTGGAATGCTTCTCTTTGGGAAAAATCAGGGCAATGTTTTCTATTTATGAAAGAGAAAGCGGTCGCTGGGCTGCTTTTGCGCCAGATCCTCCCAGTACAAAATGCCTTGATGGGCGGCATGGGCTGCCAAGAATAGATCTTTGCGCTCCAGCGCTTCTACCAGCAGCTGATGCACAACCAGCGTGGATTCAACGGCTTTTTCGCTTTGGGTATCCGCTAAGATCAACGGAGAAACGATATCAAAGGTAAATTGATACATATCCTCCAGCATTTTGTTTTGGGTGGCATGTGCAATGGTGCCGTGAAATTCATCATCCAGCTGAATCAGCGCTTGCATATTTCCCGGCTCATACTGGCAGATCCAGCGCGTTTTTTCCAAGTTCTGTGAGAGAGTGGACAGATCCTGCTCGGTAATATGCAGAAAAGCGCAGCGAAGGATGCTGAATTCCATCTGTTCACGAAAGGCCAGCACCTCCTGCCAGGTGGTGCCTTCCAGCAGCATTTTGAATTTCCATGGCGTATAAAAGGTAATATCTTGGGGGCGGGCGATATAGGTGCCGTCTCCGCGGCGCACCTGGATGATGGTCATGGATTCTAAGATCTTGATGGCCTCTCTCACAGAGGTGCGGCTAACGCCCAGCAGTGCACAAAGCTCAGTTTCAGTAGGAATTCGGTCACCTGGACAAAGCTCTTGCGCGCAGATCCTCTGCTCTATATAAGAAACCACTTTTTGTACCGTAGAGGCAGATGATACCGATATCTCTTCTTTCCGGATCGACATATCCATGTCCCTCCTGTTCTTAAAACAGTTCATATATGGAAGAATACTTTATCTTACCATTGTAGGGAAAAACGGACAACCTTGTTTTTGCCAGCACACAAAAAACGATGGATGATGTGGATAAGCGTTTATAAATAGGTTGCCAAAGCAGCTTGTTTTGCATTATAATATTTGCTAGGCCGGAATGGCGGAATCGGCAGACGCACGGGACTTAAAATCCCGGGTTGGCAACAGCGTGCGGGTTCAAGTCCCGCTTCCGGCACCAAATCGGAACGAGCTATGCTTGTTCCGATTTTTTATTCCACAAAAAATCAGCCGCCCGCGCCACGGCTCCACCTCTTTTGCAAAAAGGATTGCCCAGTTCACCTGTTCGGTTGTAAACGTGCTCGCAACAGAGCTTCTTCGCTGCCAACTTTTTGCGGGTTGTTGTCTATTTTGATGCTTTTCGCAGACATATCCCTTTATACATCGCAATAAGCCGTTTTGGTTTGCCGCGATACTGCAAGAAAAATCATAGTTTCACTGTATGGACTGCCGTTCCTTCCCGAAAATGTACCGTTGGATATGCGTTTTGTCAACGCTTTCTACGTCGGAGCAAAGCGGTCTTTGCCCCCGGCGTATTTTTTGAAAAACAGCGGAAAGTGGCGCCCTTTTTCCGCCTCTTTTGATAAGCCGCTCTCACGTTGCCTATGTTTGCAAATGTGCTTTTAGCACCTTGCCAACTCACTTCTAGAACGGTTTGGCAACTTATGCACCGGGCAGATCCAGATTGTAGGGGGAATGAACTCGCTTTATAATGATGATGGAGGGGATGGCATGAAAATTCAAAGAGTATGGGCCGTATATTATAGCGCAACAGGCCGCACGGCGCAGGCCGTAGAAACGCTGGCCAAGGCGTTGGCGGATGCGCTTCGGGTTCCTTGGCAAAAAGATGAGTTTACCACTCCGGATCAAAGACACACCGTGCGGTACTTTGCTCCGGAGGAGATCGTGGTTTTTGGCATGCCTGTGTATGCAGGGAGGCTGCCCAATAAACTGCTGCCCTTTGTGCAGGAGGGTTTTTGCGGGCAGGGTGCGCAGGCCGTACCGATTGTAACATTTGGAAACCGCAGCTTTGACGATGCGCTCAAAGAATTGTGCGAGACATTGGAAGCCAATGGATTCCATACTGTGGCCGCCGCTGCAATCGTAGCGCAGCATGCCTTTGCCGCGGCTTTGGCCGCTGGGAGACCGGATGATGCGGATCTGCAAAGGATTCGTGCCTTTGCACATGCCCTTGCCATAGACATTGAAAGATGTCCAAAGCCCCCGCAGCCGATTTCGGTGCCTGGGCGCTCGCCCATCGGCCCTTATTATACGCCGCTAGGTGTGGATGGAAAGCCCGCTAAGTTTCTAAAGGCCAAGCCCAAAACGGATCAAGCGCGCTGCCTTGTTTGTGGGCTGTGCGCTGCCGTGTGCCCAATGGGAGCCATCAGCCGGCAGGATCCCGCCGTGGTGGAGGGCGTTTGCACCAAGTGCCAGGCGTGTATCACTCGATGTCCACAGCGGGCGAAATACTTTGACGATGAAGCATTTTTATCGCATAAGGCGCAGCTGGAGCAAACGCAGGCTCAGCGCAAAGAATCTTGTTTTTTCCCTCTTGCAAAAGAGAAAGGCATAGAGAAAGAAACTAGTTGAAAATTCAATCTTGTCTTTTGAAAGCAAATCACTATAATGGTCATGTGGGCTGCCGCCAAGGAAGAAAAATGGGGAGAATGGGAGAGGGAAGCTCTTTATTTTTCGCCCGGCAAGTTTGGCAGACGGTAAGGGGAAAGCTTCCATGAAAAGAACGTATGAGATGGATATGTGCAACGGCCCGCTGTTTAGCAAAATTCTGCTGTTTGCACTTCCGCTGATGTGCTCTGGCATTTTGCAGCTGCTGTTCAACGCAGCGGACATCATCGTTGTTGGCCGGTATACCGGCAGCGATGCTTTGGCGGCCGTAGGCTCTACGACCTCTTTGATCAATCTCTTGGTCAATCTGTTCATCGGTATCTCCGTAGGCGCCAACGTTATGATCGCCCGCAGCTATGGGGCGGGGGATGCCGACGGTGTGCATAAAGGGGTGCATACGGCCATATTGTCTGCGGCGGTTTCCGGCCTGGCGATGATCTTCATCGGCATTTTGCTGTCGCGGCCTATGTTGGAATGGATGGGAACGCCGGCCAATATCATCGACCAGGCAACCCTGTATATCCGCATCTTTTTCCTGGGCATGCCGGCCCTTCTGCTATACAATTTTGGGGCGGCTATTTTGCGTGCGGTGGGCGACACTAGGCGGCCGCTGTATTTTCTTATCATCGCAGGGGTCGTCAACGTTCTATTCAATTTGTTTTTCGTGATTGTATTCCATATGGGGGTGGCGGGCGTTGCTATCGCAACGATCATATCCCAGTATATCTCTGCGACGATGATTCTGATTTGCCTTACGAAAAACGAAGGCGTATGCCGCTTGATGCCAAAAGAGCTGCGCATCCATAAAGAGCAGTTGGCGGAAATACTGCGCATTGGCTTGCCTGCTGGCTTGCAGGGGGTTATCTTTAACATTTCCAATGTATTGATCCAGTCCTCCGTCAATAGCTTTGGCTCGGTGGTTGTGGCGGGCAATACGGCAGCCAGCAACATTGAAGGATTTGTCTATACATCGATGAACGCCGTCTATCAGACTTCGCTGAGCTTTACCAGCCAAAACATGGGCGCGCATAATTATAAGCGTATCGATAGGGTGCTGATGGAGTGCTTGGCGCTGGTCTCTGCCATAGGGCTTATCATGGGCATCGGCGCTTATCTATTGGGGCATCAGCTTCTTTCGATCTATACCACCGAGGCAGAAGTGGTGGCCTTTGGGCTGCAGCGCATGGTCCTGGTCTGTGTGCCGTATTTTTTGTGCGGCATCATGGATGTATTGGCGGGCAGCATTCGCGGGCTTGGGTATTCCATCCTGCCGATGGTGGTATCGCTTACCGGAGCATGCTTGTTCCGGATCGTTTGGATCTATACCATTTTCCAATGGCAGCATACTCAATTCAGTCTATATATTTCGTATCCTATCTCGTGGTTTTTAACGCTCAGTGCGCACCTTATCTGTTATTTTATTGTACGGAAAAAGGTATTCAGGCAAGCGTCGCTTGCAGAGCAAATATCCCATGCATAAACAGCAGCAAGGCCCTTTCCAGCGAAAGGGCTTTTTTGTACATGTTTACGGGAATAGAAGAGCCGCCAAAGTTATGACATGATTTGCGTGTATAATTGCTTACACAATCAGCATCGCGGCATGCACTGTATACAGGCCGGCGATCCAAAATGAAAAAGGAAGGGATAGAGCATGAAACCGTTGAAGGTGGCCATTGGATTTGCCACAGGCCGGAAAGGATTTCAAGATGTGCTGAAATCCTATGTTTACCATTTGAAGGAATCCGAGCTGCTAAGACGGCAGGATATAGAGCTGCACCTATTTGTGGCGTATGACCTTGGATATAACCACACCACAGTGGAAGACTATACGCGGCTGGAGCCATCTGTAGCAAACGCGTTTGAAACGTGCACGTTTTTGGGAAAGGACGATATTTTGCGTATGGCCCAAGCCCTTTGCGATAAGGGCGTGATTGAAAAAGAAGAAGTGCCCATATGCTTTGGCAATGGATATGCGGCCCAGCGCAATGCGGTGCTGTACAGCGCCATGACACAAAAAATGGATCAGCTGCTGTTTTTGGATGACGATGAATATCCCCTCGCGGTTACGGAATCCAAAAACTATCTGCTGTGGAGCGGTCAGCACGTTTTGGAATCGCACATTGAATACCTGCGCAATGCGGATATGACAAACGGCTATCATTGCGGGTATATTTCGCCCATTCCGTATTTGGAATTTGACCATATCCTTTCAGAACAGGATTTTAGGGCTTTTATTCTGGCGCTGAGCAATGATGTGCTCAACTGGGATAGCATCAAGGCCATCATGCAGGCGGGCGGCATTACCTATGCGGATAAAACCATCTTGATGGAACAGCAGGCCGCCGCAGCGGAAGAGGTGCACGGTGCCAAATTCATCACGGGCGGCAACCTGGGCATCAATTTAACCGTACCGGAGCGCGTACAGGTGTTTTACAATCCGCCCGGCGCACGGGGCGAGGATACTTTCTTAAGCACGAGCTTAACGGATGTAAATGTAAAATACATCCCAACCTATACATTCCACGATGGATTCGGCCAGTACGGCCGCCTGCTCGACGGCGTGCTGCCCAATAAGCTGCAGCCCATAGACGCCAGCTCGGAAGAGGTTGTTACCCGTTTTTATAGGGCCTGTGTGGGATGGGTGCGCTATAAGCCCTTGTACACATATTTGACGCAGCCTACAGCGTTTGACGAGGTAATGCAGGATATGCAGGCGCAGCTAACAGCTGTGGTGCCCAAAATTTGCAGCTATTTCAACCGCCGAGAGTTTGCAGACGTATTGCGTGAGTTTGAGGCGTACCGGATGAAGGTACAGCTTCATGAAAAAGAGTTTGCCAGCTGCAAGCGCATTTGGGAGAAGATCAAAACCTCTCTAAGATAAAGACAGCGCCGGCTTTGCCCGGCGTTGTATTTTTTCCCAGCTAGAACAAAAAATGCTAGCGTGCTCTGTTCTTTTTTCGGCAACACTTAACAGTGCTGTGAAACATGAAAAAAGAGTAGAGATCTGCCTGTATTGGCAGGAAAAACAGAATCATTGGGCAGATGAGATGGCCCAGGCGTTTGAAAAGGGAAAGGACAAAACCTATGCGCAGTGCGGCAAACAGATGCGATTGCAACTGACCTTGGCGCAAAAGGATGTGGAGCCGGCGTTTAGAAAATTGGCGCGCGCCTTTGTGCGCAAAGAGCAGCCCACACTGGTGCTCTCGCTGGTGCAAAAGCAGCTTTCTCAGCTGTCGACCGAGGAGCAGTCCTTTGTGGCGGAATTTGCAGAGGCGCTGGCAAAGCAGCAGGGTATGAATGCGGAAAACGATATCTATGTACGCCGTTTGGCCCATCGTATGCAGGCTTGCATGGTAGACGGAAGCCTGCATTTGGAAGGCTTTGCCCGGTTCCGTTTAGCGGACCTGCGTAGAAGATGGCAAAAGTGTATAGAGCGCGTTGTGTCGATGGCGGTGCTTAGGTACGATTGGGCACAGCAGCTAGATGCTTGGCGTATACAGATCAGCCAGAGCACAAGCCGGTGCAGATTGGTGCGCGTGCATAAAAATTTGAAAGGGCAGTTTGTGTTGGAAGTACAGGGCTATCAAGGCGAGCCGCCTGGCCTGCCGGAAGAGCAGCCGGCCGAGGAGGCGCTTTTGAGCATGCTCTTATCCTGGGCGCCGGAATGCATTGAAATTCAGCTTGGGGAAAACCGGCAGGAAAGCTGGGTGTATGAGATCATAGAGCAGGTATTCGGCCCGCGCGTAAAGATACGATGGTGCCAGCATTGACAAACCGCCCCGCCATGCTATAATAATGAAGAAAAACAGTTTGGCTGACCGGAAACATGCCGTCTATGGAAAAACGCCAAGAGAGGCGGGGGCGTGGCTGAAACCCCTGCTGCGAAAGAACAAAGACGGATACCATTCCGCGACAAACGCGTGCCGGCGTCATCCGGCAAACCGAGCGGCAGGCTGTATGCAGCTTGCAACAAGGGTGGAACCGCGGGTCATTATGCTCGTCCCTTTTTGGGGCGGGCTTTTTTTGTAGCGAAAAAGGGGAAGGCCAAGATACAGAGGAGGAAAAGCGATGAAGGTAATTTTGCCGGATAACAGTGAACGGGTATTTGAAGGCGCCAACGCCATGGACCTGGCAAAGTCCATCGGGAAAAAGCTGGCAAAGGCGGCAGTGGCGGCGGAGGTAAACGGAGAGATCGTACAGCTGACACAGCCGTTGGCAGAGGGGGACCGCGTACGCATCCTGACCTTTGACGATGAAGAGGGCAAAGAGGTTGTCCGCCATACGGCCAGCCACGTCATGGCGCAGGCTGTACTGCATGTGCTGCGCGATAAAAACGTAAAGTTTGCCATCGGCCCGGCCATTAAAAATGGGTTTTATTATGATTTTGATTTGGATAGCAGCATCACCACCGAGGATTTTCCTGCCATTGAAAAGGAAATGAAAAAAATCGTCGAGGCCAACTATCCCATTGTACGCAGCACCATGCCGCGCGAAAAGGCGCTGGCCTGGGCAGAGGAGCAAAAACAACCGTATAAAGAAGAATTGATTCGCGATCTGCCGGAGGATGCAGAAATTTCTTTCTATACTCAGGGCGATTTTACCGACCTTTGCGCGGGGCCGCACTTGGCCTCTACCGGCCGTCTGCGCCACTTTAAGCTGATGAGCGTAGCAGGCGCGTATTGGCGCGGCGATGAGAAGCGCCAGATGCTCCAGCGCGTGTACGCCACAGCCTTTGACGATAAAAAGGAGCTGGATGACTATATCTTCCGCATGGAAGAGGCGAAAAAACGCGACCATAGAAAGCTGGGCAAGGAGCTGGATCTGTTCAGCGTACAGGAGGAAGGGCCGGGATTCCCGTTCTTCCACCCCAAAGGCATGGTGCTGAAAAACCAACTCATCGATTTTTGGCGCAAAGAGCATGTTAAGCGCGGATATGAGGAGATCAGCACACCCATGATCCTCTCCAGCCAGCTTTGGAAAACCAGCGGGCATTGGGACCATTCCCGCGAAAACATGTATCCCGTTGCCATCGATGACCAGGAATTTGCCATCAAGCCGATGAACTGCCCTGGCGGCATGCTGATGTTCAAGCGCAAACGGTACAGCTACCGCGATCTGCCGGTCAGAATGGCGGAATTGGGCACGGTACATCGCCATGAATTGTCCGGCGCGCTGCATGGGCTGATGCGTGTGCGCTGCTTTACGCAGGACGATGCCCATATCTTTATGACGATGGACCAGATCACAGACGAGATCATCGGCGTTTTGGATCTGACGGAATACTTCTACAATGTGTTTGGCTTTAAGTTCCACGTAGAGGTTTCCACCCGGCCCGAGGACAGCATGGGTACAGACGAGCAATGGGAAACGGCCACCAACGCACTCATCGGCGCTTTGGAGAAAAAGGGATGGCCCTTTACCATCAACGAGGGCGACGGTGCGTTTTACGGGCCGAAGATCGACGTACATTTGGAAGACTGTATCGGGCGTACCTGGCAGTGCGGCACGGTGCAGCTGGATTTCCAGATGCCGGAGCGCTTTGACCTCACCTACGACGGGGCGGACGGCGAAAAGCATCGCCCGGTGATGATCCACCGCGTGGTGCTGGGCAGCATTGAACGCTTTATCGGCGTATTGACGGAGCACTTCGGCGGCGCATTCCCGCTGTGGCTGGCGCCGGTACAGGTAAAGGTTATGACCATCACGGACCGCGTAGACGATTTTGCGCAAAAAGCGGCGCAGCAGCTGCGCGAAGCCGGGCTGCGTGTGGAACTGGATGCGAGAAACGAAAAGATCGGCTATAAGATCCGCCAGGCCCGCAACGAGCGTATCCCGTATATGCTGGTCATCGGCGATAGGGAGGCGGAGGCCGGCCAAGTGGCGGTGCGCAAGCGCGGCGAAGGAGAGATGGGCGATATGGCGTTGGAGGATTTCCTGTCCATGGCGCAGGCGCAGGTGGAAAGCAAGGAGATTTTCTAAAAATCGCTTGACGAGCTTGGCCGGGATATGGTATAGTCATTCGGTAAGTAGAAGCTGCCCGCTTCTCACCTGCCGGTTTGGCTGTCAGGTTTTAAGGCACAATCGTCTTTTGCATAGCGGGTAGGTTTCTGCCCGCTATTTTATTTTTGCCGGAGGTGGCTAAGATCAGCAACATCGATTATCAGATCAACGAGGCAATCCGAGATAAAGAGGTGCGCCTGGTAGACGAAAACGGGGAACAGTTAGGCATTGTGAAAAACGATGTCGCTCAGCGTATGGCGGAAGAACGCGAACTAGACCTGGTCAAGATCGCGCCGCAGGCCGTTCCGCCCGTATGTAAGCTGATGGATTATTCCAAATATCGCTTTGAAATGCAAAAACGGGAAAAGGAACAGCGCAAAAACCAAAAGACCATTCAGCTCAAAGAGGTGCGCTTGTCCGCTACCATCGATGTGCATGATATGCAGGTGAAAGCCAAAAACGCGACAAAGTTCCTAAAAGATGGGGATAAGGTGAAGGTGTCCATCCGCTTTAGGGGGCGCCAGATGACCTATGCAAACCAAGGCAAAGATGTGATGAACAAATTCTATGAAATGGTGAAGGAATTTTCCACTTTGGAGCGAAAGCCATTGCTGGAGGGCCGCAATATGATCATGATCCTGGCCCCCGCAAACAACTGAGAGGAGGGTTAGGCTATGCCCAAGATGAAAACACACCGCGGCGCTGCCAAACGGTTCGGTTTGACGGGAAGCGGAAAGGTACGCAGACACAAGGCTTATAAGAGCCACTTGCTCAATTCCAAGAGCAGAAAACGCAAACGCAATCTGCGCAAAGGCACATTGATTGCGGCAGTAGAACAGAAGAAAATCAAGAGGCTGATTCCTTATAAGTAAGCCTTGTGAAAGGAGAAATACGCGATGGCAAGAGTGAAGAGAGCTGTCAACGCTGTGAAAAAGCGTCGTAAAATATTAAAGCTCGCCAAAGGCTATTTTGGCACAAAAAAGAGCAATTACCGGATCGCCAAGCAGGCTGTCATCAAATCCCTGGCTTACAGCTACAAAGGCCGTAAGCTGAAAAAACGTGATTTCCGCCGCCTGTGGATCACCCGCATCAATGCAGCGGCACGTTTGAACGATCTTAGCTATTCCCGTTTTATCAACGGACTGAAAAAGGCTGGCGTGGAAATGAACCGCAAAGTGCTGGCTGATTTAGCTGTGCGCGATGCCGCGGCGTTCGCCGCCCTGTGCGATGTTGCGAAAAAAGCGCTGAATGCGTAATGTTATAAAGCGCCCTTGCTTGGTCAAGGGCGTTTTTTCTTGCGGAGGGGAAGCGTAGAATGGAAAGGCTTTTGCAGCCGGCTACACATGAGCGCGTTAAATTTTTCAAAGCGCTCCAAGACCATAAGGCACGCAGCCAAACAGGGCTGTATTTGTTGGAGGGCGCGCGCCTTGTACGCGACGCGATGCTGTCTGCCGCGCCCATTGCGCTATTGATGGTGCGTGTAGGCAACGAGGGGAAATACCGGGACGTCATTGAGTACGTCCAGCTGTCCGGCGGGCAGGTTTTTGTGGGCGACGACCGGGCGTTGGAGCGCGCCTGCTCTACCAAGACACCGCAAGGCGTCTGCGCTGCGGTGCTGATGCCCAAGGATCTGCATCATGTATCCGGCCGATACATTTTAGCGCTGGATCATGTCAAGGACCCGGGCAATATGGGAACCATCTTAAGGACGGCCCAGGCGTTTGGCGCTTCCTGTGCGGTGCTCAGCCCGGGCTGCTGTGATCCTTTTGCACCCAAATGCGTGCGCAGCGCCATGGGCGCGCATTTTAAGCTCCATATTGCCTTTGCCGAAGATCTGCCGGCGCTGTTGTTTGATTATAAAGTAAACCGCGGATATACTGTCATTGGCGGACATCTGAATGGCCATAGCGCTATGCCGGAGCTCAATAAAAACCGTATCTGCGTCATCGGCGGGGAAGCCAACGGAATGGAGGAAGCCACGGCTTTGTCCTGCTCGGCCCTCTACCGTATCCCCATGCCGGGCAAGGCGGAAAGCCTGAATGCAGCGGTAGCAGCGGGGATCCTTATGTTTCAGCTTTTTTCCTAAGCATGCTTTACGCTCATGGCAAACCAAGGTATACTATATGTAACTTAGGAATTGCGATGGGAGGAATCAGCATGGATTTAGGTCTGCGGGGTAAAACCGCCATTGTAACAGGCGGCGCCAAGGGCATCGGCTCCGGATGCAGCGAGGTATTGGCCCAAGAGGGATGCAATGTCGTAGTGGTTAGCCGCTCGGATGAACGCCTGGTACAGACTTTTGCGGACGGCTTGGCGGAAAAATACGGGGTCAAAACGCTGGCTGTATTGGCGGATGTCAGTAAATCCAAAAACATCGACGGCGTGTTTGACAAAGCCATCCAGGCCTTTGGCCAAGTGGATATCCTAATCAACAACGCAGGCGGCGGCGCGGCGCAGAAGCCCTTTGACGAATTGACAGATGAGGAATGGGCCTATGCGCTGGACAGTAATCTGAATTCTGCCTTTATGATGAGCCGCAGGTTCATCCGTGAATGTCGGGCGCATAAGCGCGGGGGGCACATCGTCAACGTGCTGGCCAAGGCCGCCATTATGACAAACAGCCGCAACAATACCTCCTATATCGCCGCCAAAGGCGGGATGACGACGATGACCCGCGGCCTGGCCAACGAGGTCATAGATGATGGCATCTATGTCAACGGCATTGTGCCGGGGTACGTGGCAACCAGCGTATACCAGCCGGGCAGCGAAGCGTATGAATACAAAAAACAGTTTTTGCGCGTTGGGTGGGCCGCGCCGCGTGATATGGGCACAGTGGCAGCATTTTTATGTTCGCCGTCCGCCTGCCAGGTCGTAGGCGCCATTGTGGATTGCTCTGGCGGCACGATGCTGTAAAACACGGTTGTTTTCCATTGGAAATTGTGGTATAATGCCAACCATCATAGAGACAGCGATGAGGGAGAAAAGTAGCATTGTCCCTGGGCCAAAGAGAGGAGACGCCACCGGCTGCAAGCGTTTCCGGTCAAAGGCAATGGGAAGTTCGCTCCTGAGCTTTCTGCTGAACGGTTCAGTAGGCAGAACGGGCCGGCCCGATACAGCCGAGTGTGAGCAAGGGGCTTATTGTTCCTTGGAATTGCTGGTGGTACCGCGAACATGGCTTCGCCCTGCAAAGGGGGAAGCCTTTTTATATGCAATTATTATTTTGGACTTCATAAAGGAAATGGAGAGGAAACAGAGCATGAAAGAGCAACTGGAACACATTGCGCAGTCTGCGATGGAAGCCTTGCAAAAGGTGCAGAATTCCGCAGAACTGGAGCAGCTTAAGGTGAAAGTGCTGGGCCGTAAGGGCGAATTGACGCAGCAAATGCGCCTTTTGGGCAAAATGAGCCCGGAAGAGCGCCCGGCCTTTGGCCAGATGGTCAATGCCGTAAGGGAAAAGCTGACAGCGGCCATGGAAAAGATGGAGGCGGACTTAAAAGAAAAGGAAAATGCCATCCGCTTTGCCAAAGAGGCCGTGGACGTAACGGCGCCGGGCACACAGCTGCCCAGGGGCTCCCATCATCCGCTGTCGCTGGTGTTACAGGATATACGGGATACCTTCTTGGAAATGGGCTTTTCCATCAGCGAAGGGCCGGAAATCGAGCTGGATCATTACAATTTTGAGCTGTTGAATATTCCCCAAGATCATCCGGCCCGCGATGAACAGGATACTTTTTATATCGACGACAACATCGTTCTTCGTACGCATACAAGCCCTGTACAGGCCCGTACGATGCTGAGCCAAAAGCCGCCCATTAAAATGATCTGCCCGGGCCGCGTATTCCGCAGCGACGACGTTGACGCCACCCATTCGCCGGTGTTCCACCAGGTAGAAGGGCTGGTTGTGGATAAGGGCATTCATTTTGGCCATTTGAAATGGCTGCTGGATGATTTTGCCAAGCGCTTTTTCGGGCCGGATACAAAAACCCGCTTCCGTCCCGGCTATTTTCCCTTTACAGAGCCAAGCGCAGAGGTAGACGCCACCTGCTCTGCCTGCCATGGCAAAGGCTGCCGTGTGTGCAAAGGCACCGGGTGGATCGAGATTTTGGGCTGCGGCATGGTGCATCCCAACGTATTGCGCGGCTGCGGGATAGACCCGGAAGAATATACAGGGTTTGCCTTTGGCATGGGCATCGACCGCTTGGCAAACATCAAATACAACATTACAGATATCCGCTTGTTGTTTGAGGGCGACGTGCGGTTCCTATCGCAGTTTTAGGAGGGGGAAGCGATGAAAGCACCGCTGAGTTGGTTACAGGATTTTGTTGATATCAATGTGGATATAGAGACGCTGACCCGTACCATGATTATGCATGGGCTGGGCATTGAGGGCATCGAGCGCGTCTACGGCGCGTATGACAGCATTGTGGTGGGCAAGCTGCTTAAAATCATGCCGCATGAAAACAGCGACCATTTGCAGATTTGCACCGTAACAACGGGCGACGAAACGCTGCAAATCGTGACGGGTGCGCCCAATGTATACGAGGGCATGGTCTGCCCGGTGGCAAAGGTAGGCACTGTGATGCCGAGTGGCAATGAGATCAAGCCGGCTGTGCTGCGCGGCGTGCCGTCTGCCGGAATGCTTTGCAGCGGCGGAGAATTGGAGCTCACGGACGAGGATTGGAAAACGGCGAGCGTAGACGGCATCATGGATCTGGGTGCTGCGTTTGAGGCCCATTTGGGCGAGCCGGTATATGCGGCGCTGGGCCTGGATGATACCGTCATCGATTTTGAGATTTCGGCCAACCGAGGCGATTGTATGAGCGTTTTGGGCATTGCTAGGGAAATTGGCGCTGCGCTGAATGTGCCGGTACGCCTACCCGAGATCAAAACGCAGGAAACAGAGGAGCTGGCTGGCCGCCATGTAAGCATAGAAGTGCAGGAACAGCAGCTGTGTCCGCGGTACTCCGCACGTGTGATGACAGACATTGTGCGGGGCGATTCCCCGCGCTGGATGCAGCGCCGTCTGCTGGCGGCGGGCATGCGCCCGGTTTCCAATATTGTGGATATTACAAACTATGTGATGCTGGAAATGGGCCAGCCCCTGCATGCATTTGATTATCATGCCGTAGCGGATGGGCATATCATTGTGCGAAGAGCCGAAGACGGTGAAGAAATGACCACCCTCGACGGCAAACACCATGTACTGGATCACAGCATGCTCATCATTGCAGATAAAAACGGCCCGCTGGCTTTGGCGGGTGTGATGGGTGGCCTGGAAAGCGAGATCACGGAGAAAACCGAGATGGTGCTGCTGGAAAGCGCCAAGTTTGACGGCCCGAATAACCGCCACACCTCCCGCGCGCTTGGCATGATGAGCGAGGCCAGCGCCCGCTATATCAAGGGCGTCAGCGAGCAAAGCGTCGGCCTTGCCAGCGACAGGGCCGCTCAGCTGTTTGTGGAATTGGGCGTAGGCAAAGTGATGAGCGGACGAGTAGATACCCAAAAGCGCACGCCGGAAAAACGGGAGATCACTGCGCGCGTCAGCCGTATTAACCTATTGCTGGGCACCAAGATGACAGGCGAACAGATGGCAGCCTGCCTGGCACGCGAGGGCATCGAAACGCAGCTGATTTTGGATACCCTCCAATGCCACGTGCCCTATCATCGGGATGATGTGGCCATTGAAGAGGACATCGCCGAGGAGATTGCACGCATTGCTGGCTACGATAACATCCCCATGGAGCCGTTGTCCGTAAGCGCCCAGGGCGGGCTGACCTTGGCGCAGAAGCAAAAGGAACGCCTGCGTACCCTGCTGGTGGATATGGGCCTGCACGAAACCATGAGCTTTGCGTTCATCTGCCCGAAGGATTTTGATGCCCTTGGGTATGATAAAGAGGATGAATGCCGCCGCTGCGTGAAAATCCACAATCCTCTGTCCGAGGATTACGGCTATATGCGCACCACAACAGTGCCCGCTATGGTACAGGCATTGGCGAACAACGTACGCAACAAAACCGAGCACGCCAGGCTTTTTGAAATCAGCAACGTGCACAGCATCATGCCGGATCAGGACGGCCTGCCCACGCAAAAGGCAGTGGCTTGCCTGGGCCTGGTAGGCGGAGATTTTATGGGCATGAAGGGGATGCTGGAAAAGGTCTTTGCCGAATTTGATGCCCAGGTGGAATACAAGGCAGAGGGCGGCGCCCAGTATCATCCGACCCGCAAGGCAGGCTTGTATCTTGATGGAAAACGCATTGGCCAAATGGGGCAGATGCACCCGGATGTAATGAAAGGCCAAGACGTAGAGCAGCCTGTGCTGGTGGCGGAATTTGATTTGCAGCCGGTCTTTGCCTGTCAGAATTTGCATATCACCTATCAGCCGCTGCCCAAGTATCCTGCCATGCTGCGTGATTTGGCGCTGGTAGTGGATAGAGAAACGGAAGTTGGCCCCATGATGAAGGCCATCCGCCAGGCTGCCGGCGCGCAGCTGGAGCAGGTGCAGCTGTTTGATGTCTATGTCGGTGATCAGGCCGGCTTGGGCAAAAAAAGCGTTGCATTTGCCTTAACACTGCGCGATAAAGACCGTACCATGACGGACGAGGAGGCCAATGCCATCTTTGCCCGCATTGTAGAGGCAATGGAGCAGCAGTTTGGGGCGAAATTGAGAGGAAATTGATTGATTTATGCCAAACAGAACGCAGAGAATTCTGGAATATGACAAGATCACAGCGCAGGTTGCCTCGTTTTGCGTAAGCGAAACGGGGCGCCGGCGCTGTCTTGCCATGCGCCCATATACAAAAAAAGAGGATGTCGCGCATGCGCTGGCGCTTACGCGCACCGCGGAAAGCGTTTGGTTCGCGCTAGGCAGCAGCCCGATGGTTGGGTTTGAGGACTGCGGAGATACCGCGGCGCGCTGCGCCATCGGCGCCACGCCCAGCTGTAAAGAGATGCTGGCCGTGGCAAAGACGCTGCAAGCAGTACAGCATGTGCAGGCAAAGCTGAACCAGGCCGGGGCGGAGATGCCGCTGCAGGCGCTTTGCTTTGCGTTGATGCCCAACGCCTTTTTATTGCAAGATATCACCCGCTGTGTGCGCAGTGAGGATGATCTTTATGACGATGCCTCTCCGCAGCTTCGGGAGCTGCGCCGGAAAATACGCGGAGCAGAGGACAAGATAAGGGCACGCTTGCAGGCTATCCTTTCCAACCCAACGACACGCAATATGCTGCAAGACGGCATCATCACCCAGCGCAATGGCCGGTATGTGGTGCCGGTGAAAAGCGAATATGCCGGGCAGATCAAGGGCTTTGAGCACGATAGAAGCGCCAGCGGTGCTACGCTGTTCATCGAACCATACAGCGTTTTAGAAGCCAACAACGAGCTGAAGGATCTGGAGGGCAAGGAGCAGCAGGAGATAGAGCGCGTCTTATCCGCGCTGGGAGAGGAAGTCGGAAGAGAGAAGGAAACGCTGATCCAAAATGTAAAAACACTCTCCGAGCTGGATGAATGCTTTGCCAAGGTAACCTGGAGCCACAGGCATAAGGCTGTCTGTCCTGTTCTGGTGGAAGGTGACCAAATGACGGTCCGCCAGGCACGCCATCCGCTGATTGATGCTAAGCAGGTGGTTCCCATCGACTATACAGTGGGCGGCGATCTTAGAGCCCTGCTCGTAACAGGCCCCAATACAGGCGGCAAGACGGTAACGCTGAAAACCGCTGGTCTATTTGTGCTTATGGCGCAAAGCGGGCTGTTTTTGCCGTGCGAAAAGGCGGAGATGCCTGTTTATCGTGCTGTTTTTGCCGATATCGGGGATGAGCAAAGCATAGAGCAGTCGCTCTCTACCTTTTCTTCGCACATGGTCAATATCGTATTCATTCTAAAAAAAGCCCGGCCCGGCGTGCTGGTGCTGCTGGATGAGCTGGGGGCCGGTACCGACCCAGTAGAGGGCGCGGCTCTGGCGATCTCTATTTTGGAAACAATGGTAGAAAAGGGCGCGGTTGTGGCTTGCACCACGCATTATAGTGAATTGAAAAGCTATGCTATGAGCCATCCGGGGTTTTTGAATGCAGGCATGGAATTCGATGTGGAATCGCTCAAGCCTACCTATAGGCTCATGATTGGGTACGCAGGGAGCTCCAATGCCTTTGCCATTTCCAGCCGCCTTGGCATGCCAGAGCGTGTAATACAGCGTGCAAAAGACCAGATGGATAGCGAGGCAGCTGCCTTCGAGCGCGCCTTGGCCGAAGCAGAGCAGCTTAGAAAACAGGCAGAGCAGTCGCGTGAACAGTTGACCTATGACCTGCAAAGCCAGCGGGAAGCGTTTGATCGAGAGCTTGCACAGCAAAAAGCCCAGGCACAGAAGCTGCAAAAGCGCGCAGAGGAAACGCTTGAAAAGGCGCGCCGTACTTTGGAAACAGCGCGAGAACAGGCCAACGAGGCGATAGAAACCGCCAAGCAGGCTGCCAAGGCAGAGAATAGTGCGGAACGGGAAAAGCTGCTGCAAAGCGCCAGAGAACAGCTGCGCAGCCTGCCGGAGATACGGGAGAAAAAACGGGAAGCGCCGCAGGCGCCAGGCAGCATCCCCAAACGGGTACAGCGCGGAGAAAGCGTCTACGCCTCCACGCTGGATGCCAACGCTACGGTGTTGGAGCCTGCCAACAAAAAGGGAGAGGTGCTGATCCAGGCTGGGGTCATCAAGATGAAGGTACCGCTGGATACCCTGCGTGTGCGCCAGCAGCAGAAAAAACAAGCACCCAAAGCAGTGGTGCGCCGTGGCGAGCGTACCGCGCCGCTAGAAATCGATGTGCGCGGCATGACGGTAGACGAGGCAGTGATGGTCATAGACCTACATCTAGACGACGCCATTTTGTCCGGGAGAACGCAGACCACCATCATCCATGGAAAGGGAACGGGTGCGCTGCGGGCTGGGGTGCAAGAACACTTGCGCCATCATCCGCATGTTAAATCCATGCGTATGGGCGCCTATGGAGAAGGCGACGCCGGGGTGACAGTGGTAGAACTTAGATAGAGAAAAAGGGCGCAGTTTACAACAGCGCCCTTTTCTTATTACTAGATATGGTTCATTCCACAGCATAGCCTGCTTGGCACAGCGCTTGGACGGCCTGTGAATACTGATCCTTTTTAACAAAAATATAGTCTGTATTGTAAGTGGATACGGCGAAGATTCCTACCTGGTAAGCAGCCAATACCGCGCTGAGCTTGGATAAGATGCCGATCAGGGAAAAGTCTAGGATACCGTCGATATACAGCCCCTGCCAGCCATCCTCTCGGTGTAGCGTGTGCGCTGGCACCTGGTGCGTAGGACAGACCAAGGGAATTTCTTCTGCCGTCCTTGCAAAGAAGCGGTATTCGGATCCAAAATTGACAGATGCTGTGCTATCAAGTTGACAAACGGAAAATTCATAGGGAAGCGTCTTGAGAATTTGCATGTCCTATCTCCTCATATATTGTTTGGCGAATGTCTCCTGCCATATATAGAGACCCCAAGGCGCATATAGGGGCTTTTTGTGTTTCGGATAGCGACAATGCCGTATGTACGCCTGCTTGGATAGAATCGCAGAGCGTATAGGGAATCCCCGTCTTTGCCAACGCCTGTCCCAGCGCTTCCAGAGGCAAAGCACGGGCGTTGGAGGGCTGTACGCCGACAAAAGCGCAGACATAAGGCACCAGCGCTTGTAGCATAGCAGGGTATTCCTTATCCCGCATCACACCAAATAAGCAGATGATTTTCTGCCCTTGCAGCAGCGCATCAAGCGCTTGGCAGACAGCCTGGATGCATTGCAGATTGTGCCCGCCATCCAACAAGAAGAGAGGGGCGCTGCAAAGCACCTCCAGCCTGGCCGGCCATTGGACCTGGCTCAGCCCTTGCGCAATCGCAGGTTCAGGAATCACAAAGCCCTGTCGGCGCAGACAGTGGATGATTTCCAGTGCCATGGCTGCGTTTTTACATTGATGGGGCCCTAGTAGGGAAAGCGCATAAGGCCCTTGCCCTTTATACATAAACCATTGCCCATCAAGCCCCTTGCTATGGATTTGGAGCTCGGAAAAATTGGGAAATGCACAGGGGATTTGGCGCTGTTTGCATACAGCGTCTATCGCTTGCTGTGCCTCCGATGCCTGGGGATAGCACACTGCCTGGCAGCCCTTTTTCAGGATGCCTGCTTTGTGCACTGCAATATCGGAAAGCGAGTTTCCTAAAAACTGCGTGTGATCCAGCCCAATGCGGGTGATGGCAGCTACCAGTGGTGCAGGAATGACATTGGTAGCATCCTTTGCACCCCCCAAGCCTGTTTCCAAGACAACAACATCACATTTCTGCTCTGCAAAGTATAAAAAAGCCAATGCAGCTGTCAGCTCAAATTCCGTTGGCAGGGACTCTGCCGGCAAGCCGAGCGCCGCGATGCGGGAAGCAAGATGCATATAGGAGGAAGGAGAGATCATTTCGCCGTTGCATTGGATCTGTTCCCTTACATCACGGAGAAATGGAGAAGTAAATAAACCGACCCGGTATCCGGCCGCCTGTAAGATAGACGCCGTCATCGCGCTGACAGATCCCTTTCCGTTGGTACCCGCCACATGAATGTACCGGCTTTGGCGCTCCGGGTGCCCCAGCCGAGACAGCAGCGCTTGCAGCCGTGCAAGGCCGGGTACACTGCCAAGATGCGCTGTGCTCTGCATAAAACGCAGCGCCTGTGAATAGTTGGAAAACATAGAAAACGATACCGCCTTTGGATGGGAAAAGGCAGACGAAATGCCTGCCTTTTTCCATAAGATTATGCCATGATGGCTTTCATGCGGGGCACTAGCTGCTTTAAGAGAATTGGAATCACGACGATTTCCAATGCGCTCATTACGGCACATTGGATCGCGCGCGTGCCCAGGAGCACCAAGTAGGGGCTACCGTAAAGCATAGAGATCCAATACGAATCCAACAGCAGACTGCCCAATATCTGTGTGAGCAAAACTGCGCCGACGATATGCCCCATGCTCTGCTTTTTTTGCAGCAGCAGGCCAAACACAACGCCTACGCAAAACTGGGTAAAGGTAAAGCCAGGGAAGTAGGGCCCAATGGGGAATAAGATAGCGCCCAAAAAGTCCGCCAGCGCGGCCAATACCCCAGCGCCGATCGGCCCAAAGAGGCCGGCGGACAAGACCAGAGGGATAAAAGTAAAGCCGATCTTGATATTCCAGGTTGCAATAGAGCAAAACCGGGACAAGACGATCTCTGCTGCCAATAAAAGACCCATCAGCGCAATGCTATGGGTGGTAAACAGCGGTGATTTGGATTTGTTCATAGCATTCTCCTCCTTTCTTTGGGCCATGCGGCCGAATTGCCAGCAAAATATGCTACAGCAAGAAGGAGAACCTCTACGTTGTAGCAGCGGGATGCGAAATTTGTACCGCAAGATTGCCTTTTCGTCCGCCTGGCAACTCCCCGTCCAGGCGGCACTTAACGCACAAATTCCTACTCTGCTCGTACCCTTATTATAAAGAAAAATGTAGTATGATGCAATGGGCAAAAAAAGCGCTCCCTCAAAGCAGGGAGCGCCGGCAAATCAACGCTTATCGGCGGGTGGTATCTCTGTTTTTTCGCCGCTCGTTGATCCAATTTTCCCGTACCAGGTATACGCCGGTAAAAAAAGCAGAAAAAATGGCGATCAAAAGCAGAAATTCAAATTCAGGGCCGCGCAAAAAACCCATGGCATCGTTGAAAAGATTGATGATATACAGCACCAAGAGCATCAAAGAACATACGATACTCACATGCGGCAGGACTCGTTTTAACATCTACGATCACTCTCCTTCGCCCACATAGACGATATCGCTGCAGCTGCGCCCATCCTTGTAGGGTTTGTTGACAACCTTGCCGTCAAACACCATCATGGAGGTTTGGCCGCCGTCAAAGTTATAGGCTACTTTACAGCCAAGATCATACATCAGCTGTGAGAAGTCTGCCATAGAAAGCCCTTCGGAATATCCCGGCTGCCGGCCGTCGACTACAATGAAACAGTAATGCCCTGGCTCATAGTATCCGATGGCGGTACGCGGATTGGCACGCACCACATTGCTGTTAAATTCCGTCATAGGCTGTCCGTTTTGCAGCAGCATCGGCCCAAAGGACCAGCCTTGCCAGGCCCCGTTTTGTTTGACGGTATCAATGTTAAACGCATCAGCCGTGTAGGTAGCCATGGAGCCATCGTTATTCATGATCAACACATCCGCAAATACCTTTTCACGGTACAATTCGCCGTTGCGAATGACGATTCCGTCATTGCGTGCGCTGTAATAATCGCCGTTGACGCCCAATATCCCGTTGTTTTCTGCCAGCGTGTCTGCAATGGAGGCCGTGCCGCCGCCATACTTGCCTCCAGCAAAGGCGGTTTTCAGATACTTGATATCGCTGACATAAATGTCCGCCAAATAGTAAATAGCATCGCCGCGCTGTCCCTGTGTGATGGTGATATTTAAATTCTGGCTCTTGTAGGTCGTGTCGGTCTTTTCTACTCCGCCGGTGGTAAACTTATCCGGGAATTTGCTGGCAAATGGCCCGGCGCTGGTGGTTGTGCCACCGTTGGAAGGCGTGGTTCCGTCTAGCGGGGCAGAGGCCGCCGGTGATGTATTGGGCAGCTGCGTAGGATCTACGCTGTTGGAATGCAGCACGCGCTGAAATAGCAAAAAAATTAAAAGCCCAGCGATGGTCAACGCAAGATCCATCAGAATGGTACGCGTCAACCTGTTCAGGCGGAAACGCCCGCCCCCGCCGCTTTGATATCCGCCGGTGCGCCGCTTGTTCGGCTGATTCGGCCGCGGGGAAGCGCCGTACCGAGGGCCGCGCGCAGCGCTTTGCCTAGTGGAAGGCGCCGGCCTGCGCTGCGGTACAGATCCACGTTTTTGCCTGGGCTCTTGATAAAAATCATCATAATATGCCATGGATAGATGAACTCCGTCTCATTTGTATTCTAGCTTTGGCGCTCATTGCTGAGCCAACGCCATGGTAAGCGCTTTGGAGATCTGGTCCGGGCAAGAGGTGGCCTTCGGGCCGCAATGGATACCGCTGAGAGAACGGATCACATCCTCAGCCTTTTGACCGATGCAAAGCGCCCGCACCCCTTTTAAGTTTCCGTCACAGCCACCAATGATTTGTATATCCTGGATGGTATGATCCTTTGCCAATTCAATTTGTATCTTTTGCGAACATACTCCCTTGGGATAATAGGTAAAAGACATCACAACATCCCTCCTTTGCAATTTACAATATACTTTACCCCTTTGTACCGCCGTTGACAAGACAAGAAAGGGAAAAATACGTCAAATTTTAGGTTGTTTGCTCTTCTCGGTATACGGTATAGGAAATCACGGCGGTATTTTCCATATGATACTGCTTTGTTAGGTAATCATAATACGATCCCGGCGTGATGATGCCGCTGACACGAATCATATCCAGCCCGGCGGCCCCCAAAATTTGGTCCGCCCATAAAACGCAATTTGTGCCCAGTACGAAATATGTCTTAAAGCGGCCCTTGGTTACCCGGAAGAACTGCGCATCCGTTTGCGTATACAAAAGACTGGCATAATCATCATAAGGCTCGTTGGGCAGCCGGCCCTGCTCGGCAAGCTGTGCATCAGGATACCAGGGCGCCAGGCAGACGGAAAAGTCCTTGAGCTTATGCCGGACAAATTGCTTTTGCTCCTCGGTTAGGCGCAGCCCGAATCCAAAAATGGTTTTTTTGCTATATGCGATGGCAAGGCGCAGATACGCCTGCTTGTGTTCTGTGGTAATCAAGTGTCCTTCACCCAGCAGGGTAAAGAACCATTTGGTACGGTCATCATAGCAGCCATAGGTGTATACGCGCCCTTCAAAATAAAGGTCCACATGCCCAAATTTGGAAAACCCTTCGTCCGAGGCGTGTACGAATACCTCAATATCCGGCGGGGCGCTGCTCTTTTCAGCGTGAAGCGGAGGTACCTGCTTTTTTGCATACATCGCATTGATTTTTTTGATCATCGCATTGGGCATCAGCGCAACGAGAAAGGCAGGCCATCCAAGATGTAAACGACGCTTGCCAGGTACAAAGGCAGAAGGATATACTTGGCGGATGAAATCCTGAATATAGGTAATGCCATATACCATTAGATACACACCACAAATGAATACCGACGTTTCACGGTGCATGGCAGGGCTGGCCAAAAAAACGAACCCTAGCGCCAACGATACCACAGCCGCAAACAGCGTAAGCAAGCGGCCCGATACCTGGTTTTTACGATACTCTATGTATAAGATCAGTTTAACCAGCCCGTTAAACAGCGTCCAAATGCCAAAACAAAGAGATATAATGGTAAACAGCTTGTCCTCAAATATCAAAACCAGGATAAAGGCGGCAAGGTCGCCCGCCAAAGAGCCAGAGGACAGCAGCGCACGCCGTTTTTCCTGCTTGGGGTGGCGGGAAAAAAGCGCGATGGCATTCAAGACAAAAGAAATACCAAAAAAGCATAACAGCAAAAAGGAGACCATGGACATGAATACGTCGGGGAAAAAGGTCATAAAACCTCCGGCGCAGATCAATAGTAGGCCATAGGCAAGCAAAGTGCCCGTCTCGATGCGTTTGGAAAGATCCATGTTCTCCCTCTTTTCTTGAAAATAGTGTATGCTATGTATATAGAATGATACACAATCCATTGCTTTTTTGCAAAACAGGAGGACAGGCGCGCGTGCCAAGCATTGAATATAGTGGAGAGCGCATCGAATATTGCATAGAGCGCAAAAAAATAAAGCATGTAAACCTGCGCATCACGGCGGAGGGGGCGGTTAAAGTTTCGGCGCCTAGGCGGGTCTCCCATGCGTTTATACAGGCGTTTGTGGAGGAAAAGGCGGACTGGATATGGCGCCGTCTTAAGCAGAGAGAGCAGGCCCTTTGCAATCTAAAGGCCCAGCCCGAAGCCAAGGACGGCGCGCCGCTTTGGCTGCTTGGGAATCCATTTACGCTTGCGTTGACCACGCAGGGCAGCGGTCTTTCCATCGGGATGGATACCTGCATTTTGGCCGTGAAAGATAAAAGCGAGGAAAAGAAAAATCAGGCGATGCTGAATACAGCGCTGCGGGGCCTTTACCAGACCATGTGCCGGCAGCGGTTACAAGCCGTTTATCCTGCTTTTCAGTCGTTTGATATCCCATATCCCACCTTAAAGCTGCGCAGCATGAAACGCTGTTGGGGCACTTGCCAGGCGCAAACGGCGGTGATTACCATGAACCCAAAGCTCGTTCATGCGCCGCTGAGCTGTACCGATTATATCTTGGCGCATGAGCTGTCGCATCTGGTAGAGCCAAACCACAGCGCTGCGTTTTACCGGGTTTTGCAGCAGGTCTATCCGGATTGGCGGGCGCAAAAGGCATTGCTGAGTGAGCAGCATATTTTATAGCAAGAAAAACCGCACAGGCTGTCTTACCTGTGCGGTGTATGCGGTATTTGCAGCAGGAAAAGCCTGGCCCGCTTAATCCTTATCTATGGGGTGTGCGGCCCGTTTGGCCCGCATAGCATCTCGCAGAAAACGATAGGTATCCGCTACGCTTTCGTGCTGTACGGCCTTGGAATCAAAATGAAAGATGCGGAACATCAACTGGATCATCGGCCCCATCACAAGCACATTGACAACGCTGCCAATGCCCAAAAAGCCACCCATCAGATAGCCCACGCCCGCTGTGGTAATGTCAATTAAAATGCGGCACAGGCCGACTGGCCATCCGCTTTTTTCCGTAAACAAGAGCATGATACCGTCACGAGGCCCTGCGTAAAAGCCGGCGCCTACATACAGATAAGTTGCAAAGGCAAGAATCGCCGCGCCGATGATAATGAATAGAATGCCCATGTACCAGGTATGCATCAATGGGATCCAGCCGCTTTCCAATAGAAAATCGCAAAAAAGCCCTAAAAAGATCATATTGCCAATGGTGCCGATCCCAATTTTTTGTTTGAAGAGCAGCAATACAAGGATGAGAATAAAAGCAATGGTAATGCTGGAAGTGCCAAAACTGCAACCAAAGATATGACTAAAACCGTTGTTTAAAATATCCCAAGGGGAATAGCCGAGATTTCCCTGAATACAGAAGACCATACCGGTGGCGTAAATAAAATAGCCCACCATAAGCCGCAAAAGCCGAAACAAAAAAAGCTTCACTATGCACCACCTTATGCGTATTTCTATTTTAGATTATAACACGGAAGAACCAAACGTGAATGCTAGAATCAAAGGGAATGGTTGCTCTTCATTTCGAGCGTTAGTATAATAAAAGTAATCAACATATAAAGAGGGAGAAACGATGAAAATCATTGCATTGGATATTGGCAGCAGCTTTCTAAAATCCGCCGTATTGGATACGGAGGCCAATACCTTAGTCCATAAGACCAGAACGCCAACGCCGGCGCGCTTGGCCAATGAGGATGCGGCCTGTTTTGAGCTGGATGCCGATCTGCTCTATCAAGGTGTGATCGGCCTGGTAGACGATCAGATTGAAAAAGAACCAGAGGTCAAGGGCATCTTATTCAGCACGCAAATGCACGGCTTTGTGCTGACCAGAGGAGAAACTGCCATTACACCCTATGTAAGTTGGCAAGATACCCGTGCCGAACGCCCAAAGCTGGGTGGCAGCGATTTGGAAAAACTGCAAAGCCTTCTGGGGCAGGAAGCCATCAGCTCTATGGGCACAAGATACAAGGCCGGGATCGCGGCTTGCAGCCTGTATTCGTATCTTAAAGATCATACGCCGGATCTTTCAGGCGCCATGTTTCATACCCTTGGCAGCTACTTGATTTATCGAATGTCCGGTGGAAAGCGCCATGCCTGCCATCTGACGAGCGCCGCATCTACCGGCTTTGCAGATGCCCCCAAGGGATGCTGGAATCAGCGTACCATTGACGTGGTAGGCGCCGGCGCGCTCAGTTTTCCGGAAATCGTCTGTGAGACAGAGCCGCTGGGCGATTATCGCGGCGTGCCGTTGTTTGCTGACATCGGAGACCATCAGGCCAGCGTATATGGCTCTGTAGACGAGATAGAAAACATCGCTACTTCCGTGGTGATCACGTTGGGAACGGGCGGCATTCTCTGTGCGCCTGTCAAAGGATATGTAAAGGCGGAGATGGAGGTGCGTCCGTTTTTTGAGGGAAGCAGCCTAATGACGATCACGCGCCAGCCGGGCGGCAGGGCGATGGATGTTGTGATAGATTTTTATGCGGATATTTTGGAAAAAATCACAGGGCAAAAGGTAGATAAGCAGGATATTTGGCAGGCGATGTGGCAGCAGGTCAAAGCAGATACACAGGCTCTGTCCGTAAAACCGGATTTTTATATAGGCCAGGGCGAGGGCGCCATTCAAAATATCGGTAAGGACAATCTTACAGCGTGCAATCTTTTTGCCGCGGCGATGGATGGCTTGGCAAACGCTTATGCAGCGGCCATTGCCAAGCTGAGGGCACTGAATCCGGCGATAGACCGTATCGTGCTTTGCGGTGGAAAGCTGTCTAAATCCGAAGAAATGCGGAAACGGATTGAGCTGGCCACCGGTCTACCAACGGCCTTTTCCCCCAAAGAGGATGAGGCGTTGTGGGGCCTGTGCCATATTGCAAAACGCATCCGATAACATGCAAAAAAAGGCGGTTTATCCCGCCTTTTTTTGATATTTCCACTTTTTTCTCTCTTTTGCCTTGTACTTTGTCACTGTAACATGATACAATGCTAAAAAGTTTTGAAGGGGATTAAGAGGATGGCAAAGTACATTGTATTGGGGTTGTTTTTGCTGCTGATGGCCGGGGTAGCCATATACAGCAGCAGCCGGGCAGGCAACACTTCGGATTTTATGCTGGCAGGGCGGAATGTCGGCCCCTGGATGAGTGCGTTTGCATACGGCACTTCCTATTTTTCTGCTGTAATCTTTATTGGCTATGCCAGCGATCTTGGCCGCCAATTTGGGCTTTCCAGCATGTGGGTCGGCATAGGAAACGCCATTTTGGGGTGCTTATTTGCATGGTTAGTCCTGGCAGGGCCCACGCGGCGCATCACCCACGCACTGGATGCGTCTACCATGCCCCAGTTTTTGGCCAAACGCTTTGAATGCCCTTATCTGCAATCCTTTTCGGCCGTTATCATTTTTCTATTTTTGATTCCATATTCCGCTTCCGTGTACCAGGGTATCAATCTGTTGTTTACTGCGGCATTTGGGATTGATGCCAATGTATGCTATATTCTCATCGCATGCTTAACGGCTCTCTACGTCTTTTTCGGTGGCTATTTTGGCGCGGCGCTGGCGGACTTTTTCCAGGGCAGCATCATGATCGGCGGCGTTTGTTTGCTGGTATACTTGGTTGCGGCCAAGGGCGTATCGCTTACTGGCAGCGTTTCCGAAGCGCTGTCTCAGGCCGCTGCCTATACGCCGGGCAGCAACGGATGGGATTTGGTCTGGCTGGTGCTTCTCACCAGCCTGGGTGCGCTGGGCATGCCGCATATGATTCACAAATTCTATGCCATTAAGGATGAGGGGGCTATCCGCAAGGCTACCTATATTTCCACGATATTTGCACTGCTCATTGGCTGCGGCGCATACTTCTGCGGCGCTATGGGCCGCGTTATCCTAGGGCCGGAAGCGCTGAATCCCAATGTCAATATCATGACAACGATGCTGATGGATACTTCCATTGTGCCCGAGATTTTGATGGCCGTTGTGCTGGTATTGTTACTCTCTGCCAGCATGTCCACACTGTCGGCGTTGGTGTTGTCCGCTAGCTCTTCGTTTTCTGTGGATCTGATGGCAAAGCATATCAAAATAAACCGAGAAAAAAAGACCCATGCTCTGCTTCGCGGCATGTGCGTATTATTCATTGCACTATCCTTGGTCGTCACGATTTTCCGGATTCCCATTGTGGATCTAATGAGCTATTCTTGGGGCATCATAGCAGGCGCTTTTTTAGGGCCGTATATTTGGGGGCTTTTCTATCCAAAGACCACACGAGAGGGCGCTTGGGCCGGTCTGCTGCTAGGGGCGGGCAGCTCACTGGTGATGACGATATTGGCTCTGGCCGGGGTAGAGGGATTTGTGGGCCACGCGCCCATGATCGGTGTCATCGGCATGCTGATTTCTTTAGCAGCGGTACCCATCGTAAGCTTATGTACAGCGTCTAAGGGGCATTTCGGAAACCTAATGGGTATGAAAAATCGGCAATGAAAAAACGGGCGATCGCCCGTTTTTCATGCAAAGCAAAGCATTCGCATCAACTGATAAAAATCATCCTGCGCATACCGCTCAGTAAATGGTGTATGGCCACAGCGGGAAAGAAGATGAAGTGTGAAGGGAACGCCGATCTTTTGCAACGGTGTATACACGCCTTCAGCCGGATGCGGGTCGCAGGCGCCATGTATAATATCAATGGGGCAGTGTACAGAGAGTGCCGATTGCAGCAAAGCGCCTTGGGTGCGCAGCGAAGCGGCCAAAGGCCATAGATTGGCTTAGGCGGCCTCATCCTCTGGCCATAGATCGCCCGGCATAACGGCTTCGGGCGCTGTTTGATATGTGTCCGACTGTGTGAGCAGTGCGGGCAAGTGCGGGCAGCGCCGCCATGGCTGTTTGGCGCTGCTGGGAATTTCCATTTTCTAGCACGGCAAGCGCGGTTGCCATGCGGTTTGCTTTTGAAGAGGAAAGATTGGCCAGCCGTCTTTGCGTGATTTGTGGAACGTATGCATCGGTAAGCGGTGCGCTTCCAATGAGTATCAAACGGTATACCTGCGCAGGAAAAAGCGCTGCTGTCCACAGCCCTAACCACGCGCCCCAGGAATGTCCAGCTACTACAACGGGACCAAACGGAGAAAGTTCTTCCGATATATTGTGTAAAAGGGATGGCAGATCGTATTGGGTTTGAAGGTGCTCCAACACGCCGCCGAAACGAGATAATCTGTGCGCAAGGGGCGCCAAAGTACCGGGTGCACCGGGGCCTCCATGCAATAGCGCTACCCGATAAGGAGCGTTGCCGTAAGCGCGTATCATAAAATCACTTCCTTTTCTCAAAGAAAAAGCCATCCAAACGGATGGCTTGCTTTTTGGCAAAATTTATTTTTTGATAGCCAGCATTTCGCCCAGTGTCAGGGCGCTTAGCGCAATGCAGTAAATGCCAATCATGGAGGTGATGATTGCATTCACCTGCATGATATGCGTCAGCACAATGATGGCCAAAATAAACGAAATCACAGCAGTGATAAGCGGCAGGTACCAGTTGATAACGCCGGCATTTTTCATAGCCATGGCTTGCGTTACACGCTGGAAAGCGATAAAGACCATCCAAACCGCAAACACGATGGGCAGTGCGCCAAGAATCAGCTGCATTTTGAAGATCAAAAGCAATATGCCGGCAACGATGGATACAATCCCCAAAAGCAGTGGTTTGTTGGTATCTGCGCCGGTTTGCGTTGCGCGATAATAACAAAACAACTGCCATGCACCGTAAACAAAGGCTGCCACGGCCAAGATGGTAACAATCGTCGGCAACGCGGTGTTCGGGGCCGCTACAAAATATATGCCCAGCAGGAATAGGGCAATATTCACAACGATACTGTATCGAGAATTTTGAAACATAGAATTTCCCTCCTTGGAAAGACGATAGGGCGCTCTCTATTCTTTTATAGGATAACACGTTTGTATTGCCTTGTAAAATGGATTTCGGAAGATTTTCTTTGACTTTTCCTCTATGAAAGTCTATCATTATTTTTAGAATAAAATCTGGAAAATCAGTGGAAAAAAGGAGGCATTTCCCATGGGAAAAGAGGAGATGAAACAATACATCGGCCAGCAGGTAGAGGCTATCCGCTCAGAGCTGATGGAGATCAGCCAATATATCTTCCGGAACCCGGAAGTAGCGCATACAGAGCATAAAGCCTGTGCCAAGCAGGTGGAGTATCTGAAAAGCAAGGGTTACGAGATTACGGAGAACCCGGCCGGTGTAGATACTGCCTTTGTTGCGACCTATCGAAACGGGGAAGGGACGCATATCGCAGTGCTGTCCGAATACGACTGCCTGCCCAATGGCTTGGATCATGCCTGCGGACATAACCTGATTGCAGCGGCCAGCATGGGCGCCGGGGCTGCGATGATCGAAGCCATGAAAAAGTTTGATATCAAGGGCACATTCTCTGTCATTGGCACGCCGTATGAAGAGACAGATGGCGGCAAGATCGACCTTTTGAAGGGCGGTGTATTCGATGATGTGGATGCCTGCATGGCCGTGCATCCCACCACAGCGATGAGCCGTGTGGCCGGCGAGTGCTTGTGCAGCTGCCATTATGTCATCGAATACCATGGACAGACGGCCCATGCCTGGGCACGCCCTTGGAAGGGAAAGAATGCCTTTGACGCAGCCATTATGTGCTTCAATGCTGTGGCTATGATGCGCCAGCAGACCGAGGACGGCGTTCGCATCGATTATGGCTTTGTAGAGGGCTATGAGCAGACAGGTTCCGTGCGAGATTATGTAAAGCTGACCCTGGGCCTGGCAGCCCCCACGCCGATGATTGTGGAAGATGTTCGGAAAAAGGTGGAAGGTTGTATCGAAGCAGGGGCTGCGGCAACTGGGTGCACAGTGGAATATCATGGAGAAATGGGATATAAAAACCGTATCCCCAACAGTGTGCTGGGTGACTTTTTCCGTGAAAACTGCGTGGCTCTGGGAGAGCCTATGCAGCCCGGCATGCCGGCGGACAGCGGTGGAGAGGATCTTGGCAACGTTTCGCATGTAATTCCAGCCATCAATCCGCATATGACGATTTTGCCGGAACGCAAAATCTCCAACCATACGGTGGAATTCCGCAATATCGTGGATAGCCCGGCCGGAGAAAAATTCATTATGCTGAATAGCAAAACCCTGGCGGATACCGTGGTGGATCTGTTGCTGAGCCCGGAAGCCGTACAAAAGGCCAAGGAGGAATTGCAGCAGCGCTTGAAGGAACTCTATGGCGATCAGGTGGAAAAATACGTCAGATCATAAATGAAAAAGGCCGCAAACGTGGCCTTTTTTTAATGGGGCTGACTTATTTCGGGCAAACATACCGCGGCAGGCCCTGGCTGTGTTTGCCATACTCGATTGCCTCTGCCGGGCAGCGACAGATGCAGGCCATGCAATGCGTGCATGCCTTGCCCCATACCGGCTTGCCATTTTCCATATGAATATTGTGCAGCGGACATTGCTTGGCACATTGTCCGCAGGAAATACACGATTCCTTGACATAAAATTTCTTTGCATGCACAAACATCGGATAGAATGCATCGTTGACAAGGCCGCTGCTCAAGCGATCCCGCCAACGAATCGTTGGCTCCGGGAAGTGCTTGCCGAGCCGAATCATGTCCGCCGCTTTGGCAATTTTGCCTTCTGCCCGGCGAAGAAGCACCAACGCTTCTTCCTTTGTAGGCGTGGTAAACAGGGCGATATAGTTTTCCGGCATAACGATGGGATAACAACCGGAAAAATCCATATGTTTGGAAATACACAGCGTTTTCAGCGTTTTTTCCGCATTGCCGATATTGTCGCCGCAGGTCATGACAAAATAAATCGAATGGCATCCTTCCAACGCCGTGTTTTCCAGCCATTGATGCAAGATGCGGGGAATCCTCCACGCGTAGGTAGGGCATACCACGATCCAAGGACGGCTAGATTGCAGCGCAGTGGTATCTTTATCACGGATCCGAGCAAATACGTCTATGGTTTCCTGTTGCAGCAGCTCGCCGAGCTGCCTTGCCACATATGCACTGTTGCCGGTGCCTGAAAAATATAAGATCATGCGTCTTTCTCCTTTCGCTTGCTGTGTTCTCTTGTTTCGATACACTGAACGCCCTCATAAATGAGGTTTATCAACGCGGACATGTTTTTCCATTGTGTACCGTCTATACTTAAAGAATAATAATTTTTTGTGCCTTCCTTTCTCATGGATACAATACCGGAATTCTTTAGAATTTGTAAGTGATGGGAAACAGAAGGTCTTGTTAGATGTGCCTTTTCGGCAATTTCTCCTACACGAATGCCGGAAAGGTCGCTGGCCAACAACACCAGTAAAATCAATTGCCTTGTTTCATCTCCAATGGCGGTGAAAGCATTTCGGCAACGCTGAAAACCATCTACGATGTTTTTCAATCGTTCTTCACAATCCATGCTGATCCTCCGAACGTATAGATTTCCAAAAGTAGCGTTTGCCCATGGGAAAGGCCATTTACCATTATACAGAATACGGGGCGTAGAATCAGTATTGGTAAAGAGATTCGTTACCAATTGAGAGGTGCAGGAATTCTATCATAATGGCATAAAAAAACGCCCTGCGGAGAGCGCTTTTGGCAGAGCGGTACGGTGGAAAAGCTCAATCCAATATCAGGTTGGCGTATCCCAGCGAATCTGGCAGGGGAAAAGAAGTGCTTTCAGCCCAGCGCAGCATACCGAAAGGCGTCTGCCCCGGCAAACGCAGATGATAGGAAGAAGCCCCCAGCTTTGCATGCAGCGCAGAAAGGGCCTCTGCATACAATGCCTCTGGTACGCACCATTCCTTTAACTGCATGCATGCTTCCTGCGGTTCGTAAAATACATATCCCACAGGCGTATCCCCTTTGTAAAAACCATATACGCCGCCCAGGGCCGCTTTGGCCGCTTTCACAGCATAGGCCAGCGCCGCTTCATCCCAGGCGATATACGAGGGAAGACAAGCAAAGGCATGGTTGCGCAGCGCAGCCAATACCGAAAGAGGTATTGGCCGCACATCTAAATCGGAATCCGAATAGGGAAAGATCTCTGACGAGGATACAGTGCGAGACGCAACGCCAAAGGCAGAGACAAAACCGCGCTGACGATAAAACTCAAACAAGCTATCCGAAGCGGGGATCAGAAACATCCCAGCTTCTCCTCTGCGACGGCACAACGACGCAGATGCATCCAACAGCGCTGTACTCAGCCCCTGGCCGCGAAATCGAATCTCTGTTCCTACGGCGTATACATAGCGCACGGGCAGCTTTTTTTGGCCTATAACAAGCCGCGCAGGCAGGAGGGAGAGCATGGCGGTTACAACATCACCCTCCAAGGCCAACAGCATCGTTTTTTCCTCAAAAGGATGATGATTCAGATAAAAGGAAACAAATTTTCTGCTGTCTCCAAAGCACTGCCGCCATAACTCGATGACCTGTTCGCTATGCTCTTTGGCCGCAAACTGAATATGCATGTAGGCTTATCCTTTATAAAAGGCAATGTGCTTATCCAAAATCTTTTCCGGGTAATAGGATAGCTTGGCCTTGCGCAACCCCTCTTCCCCCATATCATCCTGCCGATTGATCCATTGGTAGCCATCTCCGATGTGCTGGATAAACTGCTGGTTGATCATTGGATATGCCCCCTGGATCTCGCCAAATGCCTTTTCAAAATGCACCATATAGGTATCGGGCGTCAACCGTGAACCGATGGTATAGGCGATGACCTTATCCCCCAGATAGAGCAGGCCGCCGTCAAACCCAAGCTCATCATAATGCGCAAAGGCCTGGCGCACCGCACATGCCTCTTCCTGTAGATCCTTATTTTCATCACAATTTGACTGTTTGCACCATAGCTCGTTCATCAAAAGACAATCGCCAATGTTGTCTTGGGTAATGGGCTCATAATGCCAATTTGGATTGTTCTCTAAAAAACGATTGATATGGTTGCGCTTGGCATGCAGCTTTTTGCCGGAAAGGGTGCGGAGCTTGTCGGCCGAATAGATATAGTCGGCATAATCGCGCTGCAGTTCATAAGTGAATTTTCCAGGATAGATCGCCTCCATCTGTTCGATCTGCTCCGGCATAAGGCAGTGAAGCTGAAGCTGGATACCCCTATCCTTGGCATCTTGAATAATGGCATCCAGCACCGGCTTTAATGGCCCTTTGCCGCAGGGGAACAAGTAGCTGGGCGTTGGCTTGGAAGAAAATACCAACACATAATCTCCCATGCGGGTAGCGGTAAGGCCGTAGGTCTTTCGCCAGATATAAGCGAATACAAAATTGTATTCTTCCGAAGGCGCACCGCCTGCTTCAAATAGCTCTGTCATCCATTCCTTGTCTGATAAATCGATGGGTAAAAAATCCAACATAAAAACAATGAACTCCTATCTAACTTGATACAGTGAATCTGCTTTCTTATTGTACCATAAATTGTCAAACAAATCGCAATAATTAAGAATAAATCCTATTAAATTTATGGAGTGCTGCGAAGCCGTTCCTCTTCAATGAGTTTGACCAATTCATGAGGATATAACCCAAAGGCATTGGCCAAACGCCAAATCGTTTCAAAATTCGGCTGCTTGTCCCCATTTTCTATCATCGCTAAATGGCTGCGTGCCAAGCCGGCAAAGCTGCTAACAACTTCTTGAGAAAGCCCTCGTTCTTTGCGTAAACGCCGAATGGCTTGGCCCACGGCTTGTTTATCAAATTCCAACAATCCATACACTCCTTTTAGCTTAGTGTATGGAATTAGGAAAATAATAATGTCTATGAAGATAGACAAAAACAAAAAACTCTGTTAGAATCGAAGACAAGGCTTGCTATAAGGAGGAAACCGCATGAAAAAAGATCTATATACCAAGTTGTTGTTGCTGTGGTTGCTATTTAAAGTAACATGACGGAGGCAAGCCCTCGTAACACCGTTAAACAGAGAGCGGGCGCCCGCTCTTTTTTTTGTCTATATCAAAGTGCCGCTTTGCGATTTCCAAAAAGCGCTTTAACAGAGGGCTGGCCTCTCCGGAGGCATAAGAGATGCCAAAGGAAAGCGAAGGAAGACCGGCAATTGGAATATAGCAAAGCGCAGGGTCGCGGCTTATGGGAATATCAGGCCAAATGGTAAAGGCAAAATTGGCTTTTATCAACGCTTGGATTACTTCATAGCCTTCCTCAAAGATCAACTCGGTGGCAGCATGATCAGAGGATAGCTTGCTTTGCACGCGAAAAAAAGCAGGATCACATTGACGTGGGCTGCAGAGCGCAAATTTTCCGCCGGTATGCAGCTCTTCCTGCGTTAGGCTCTGGCGCTTGGCAAATGGATGTCCAGGTGCACATACACAGACTATGGGGCAGTGTATCAGCTCCATATATTTGGCATGGCGTCCTTGCTCCTGTTCGGTGCGAAAGGAAAACATGACCTGGATGCTCTCATCCTCCAAAAGGTTCTCCATCACGGGCAAAGGGATCAGCTTTAGCACAGGAACAAACTGTGCAAATTCTTGGCTGAGTTGCTCTATGAGCGGCGGCAGCAACGACAGCTCCCAGGTGCTGTGGCAGCCGATCCCCAAAGGGATGGGTTGAGAAGACAGTTTTTTGCTCAGGCGAAATTTTGATGCATTTGCGATTTTTAGTATGCTAAGCGCATCTCCGATAAACTGCATTCCCTCCTTGGTCAGAGAAACGCGCTTATTGGTACGGATGAATAGCTTTACCCCCAATTCATCTTCCAAGGCGCGGATCTGATGGCTCACGGCTGGCTGTGTAATTTTGAGCGATTCGGCGGCCTTGGTAAAATTCAAGCAATCCGCCACCATCAAAAAGCATTCAAGCTGGATTGTATTCATGAGAAACTCCTAAAATAAAAATATTATTATTTTCTATAAAAAGTTTTTATCGATAATAACATATTTGAATTTTACATTCAAGCGAAGTTGATGTATAAGAATGTATACAGCAAAACTATTCGGGCCAAAACCATTGAGAGGTGAAAAATGATGTCTGCCGTAGAATTCCGCAGCCTATTGCAAACGCTCAGACAGCTCAGCATCCGGCTAGAGGCATGCTTTAACCGAGCGGCTGCTCTGCATGGGCTTACGGTTGCCCAGGCACAGGTGCTGGCCTATGTATTGGAGCATAGCGAGCAAGGGGTGTGCGCAACGGAGATATATCGTGTGTTGGGCCTATCAAAGCCGTCGATTTCCGCACTGGTAAAAAAGCTGAAAGGAAAGGGATATGTATATACTGAAAATGCGGAAAATGATGATAGGCAAAAGCTGATTTTTGCCACGCCGCAGGGCCAGGCGCTGGGTAAGAGCATAGGGCAGACGCTGGCACAGCTGCAAAGCAAGATTTGTAGCGGCCTGAAAACAGAAGAGCTGCGCGCATTGCAAAGCGTGCAGCATAAAATGCTGTTGAATGTATCCTAAAAAAACTAGTAAAGAAGGTGTGAGCGATGAAGACCATTGTAAAATACATTGGCCAATACAAAAAGGATTCCATTTTAACACCGCTGTTTACCGCTTTGGAGGTGGTGATGGAAGTGTTGCTTCCGTTCATCACAGCAAAGATCATAGACAACGGTTTGCAGGCTGGCAATATGCAGGCTGTCTATCAATACGGAAACGTCATGCTGGTCATGGCTTTTTTTAGTTTGGCATTCGGCGCGCTGGCAGGGAAGTACGCCGCCAGCGCTTCTGCTGGGGTGGCTGCCAATCTGCGTGAAGCGATTTATAGCAATATTCAAACCTTTTCTTTTTCCAATATCGATAAATTCAGCACGGCAGGATTGGTAACGCGGATGACTACGGACATTACAAACGTACAAAACGCCTACCAAATGGTGCTGCGCATTGCTGTGCGCGCGCCGCTGATGCTGGTTTCCAGTATGGTGATGTGCTTTACCATCAACCGTGATCTAAGCTTGATCTTTTTGGTTGCGATCCTGTTTTTGGCGGTGGTGCTGGGCTGTATCATGAAGGCGGCGATGAAGGTTTTTGATGTGGTATTCAAAAAATACGACGACCTGAATGCCAGCGTGCAGGAAAATGTTTCGGCGATCCGTGTTGTTAAGGCGTTTGTGCGGGAGGAATATGAGAAAAAGAAATTCTCAAAGGCCGCTTACAATGTATATCGCCTGTTTGTAAAAGCAGAGAAGCTGCTAGCCCTTAATAACCCCGCTATGATGCTGGCCATTTATGGCTGTATCATCTCGGTTTCCTGGTTTGGCGCCAAGTTCATCGTCATTGGCACCATGACCACAGGTGAATTGACCTCTATGTTCAGCTACGTGATGTCTGTGTTGATGTCGCTCATGATGCTGTCCATGATCTTTGTCATGATCAGCATGAGTATGGCCAGCATCCACCGCATTGTAGAGGTTCTCCAAGAAACGCCAGACCTGAAAAATCCGGAGCACCCATTGATGCAGGTAAAGGATGGCAGCATTGATTTTGATCATGTTAGCTTTTCCTATAAGCATGGCACCGGGAAAAAAGCGCTTACGGATATCGATCTTCATATACATTCGGGAGAAACCATCGGCGTCATCGGCGGCACAGGCAGCGGGAAGAGCAGCCTGGTAAACCTAATCTGCCGGTTGTACGATGTGGATGAAGGCTGTGTACGCGTAGGCGGCGAGGATGTGCGTGCGTATGATATGGATGCGCTGCGCAATCAGGTATCCGTTGTGTTGCAAAAAAATGTTTTGTTTTCCGGCACAATTTTGGAAAACCTCAGATGGGGGGACCCAAATGCAACGGACGAGGAGTGTATAGAGGCGTGCCGGGCGGCTTGTGCCGACGAATTTATCGATCGGCTGCCGGATGGCTACCATACGTATATCACACGCGGAGGCGCCAATGTATCCGGCGGCCAAAAACAACGGCTTTGCATTGCGCGCGCTCTATTGAAAAAACCAAAAGTGTTAATTCTGGACGACTCTACCAGCGCAGTAGATACGGCTACGGATGCTAGGATCCGAAAAGCGTTTGTAGAAAAGATACCGGGAACCACCAAAATCATCATTGCCCAGCGCATTTCCAGCGTGCAGGATGCAGACCGCATCCTAGTGCTGGATGGAGGCAGGATCAATGGGTTTGATACCCATGAAAACCTGCTGGAAGGCAATGCCATCTATCAAGAAATCTATGAATCCCAAATCAAAGGCGGCGGAGATTTTGACCATCCTATGCCGGAAAAGGGGGCGAATTAAGCGATGAAAAAGAGAATCTCTATGCGTGATTCCATGTCTGTGCTCAAGCGTGTGATGAGCTATATGCTCAAATACTATAAATTTCGCTTCTGCGCGGTTGTGGTGTTTATCATTGTCTCTGCATTTGCAACGGTGCGCAGCATGATGTTTACCCAAGTGTTAATAGACGACTATATCGTGCCGATGCTGGCAAGCGCAGCGCCGGATTTTGCGCCGCTGTTGCGCAATTTGATGCAAGTCGGCGCCGTTATGCTGATCGGCGTCATTGCGGCGTTTGCGTACAATCGCATCATGGTAGGCATCAGCCAGGGAACAATGCGCCGTTTAAGGATCGATATCTTCAGCAATATGGAAAGCCTGCCCATCAAATATTTCGATACCACGGCCCATGGAGATATAATGTCCGTATACACCAACGACGTAGATACGCTGCGCCAGTTGATGGGGCAGAGCATTCCCCAGGTTGTCAATTCTCTGGTGACGCTTATTTCTACGTTTGTATCTATGCTCATACTCAATATTCCGCTGACGCTGATGGCTTTGGTTATGGCAGGCGTTATGGTGTTTGTAACGGCGCGCTTTTCCAGTTTGTCCGGTACATACTTTGCGCACCAACAGCGCGACCTGGGTGTTGTGGACGGTTTTATTGAAGAGATGATAGAAGGCCAGAAGGTGGTAAAAGTATTCTGCCATGAAGAACAGGCCAAAGCAGACTTTCACCAGGTGAACCAAGCTCTCCGAGATAGTGCCGATAAGGCAAACCGGTATGCCAACTTGGTTATGCCCATCAACGCCAACATTGGCAACCTTAGCTATGTATTGTGTGCTATTGTAGGTGCGCTCCTCGCGCTAAACGGCTATGCCGGGCTGACAGTTGGCACCTTGATTGCCTTTGTAGGCCTGAATAAGAGCTTTACCCAGCCCATTACACAGATCAGCCAACAGATGAATTTTATCGTTATGGCTGCGGCAGGGGCACAGCGTGTCTTCCGTTTGTTGGATGAAAAGCCGGAAGAAGATCATGGCTATGCAGAGCTTGTCAACGCAAAGGAAACCGGCGATGGCCAGCTTACCGAGTGTGAGGAGCGCACAAACCTATGGGCATGGAAGCATCCCCATAAACAGGAGGGCACTGTTACCTATACCAGGCTGGAAGGCGGCGTCGTTTTTGACCATGTGGATTTTGGCTATGATGAAAAGAAAATGGTTCTGCATGATATCAGCCTATTTGCAAAACCTGGACAAAAAATTGCGTTTGTTGGCTCAACAGGCGCGGGGAAAACTACCATCACAAATCTGATTAACCGTTTTTATGATCTTGCAGACGGCAAGATCCGATATGATGGGATAAACATCAACAAAATTAAAAAGCCAGATCTGCGTAGAAGCCTCGGCATCGTTTTGCAGGATACGCACCTGTTTACTGGAACCGTGATGGATAACATCCGTTACGGCAACTTAGATGCAACAGATGACGAATGTATGGCGGCGGCAAGATTGGCCAATGCGGATGGCTTTATCCAACGTTTACCGGATGGATACCAAACCGTGCTGACAGGCGACGGCGCTAACCTTAGCCAAGGACAACGGCAGCTGCTTGCCATCGCGCGCGCCGCTGTAGCGGATCCACCTGTGCTGATTTTAGACGAAGCGACCAGCTCCATCGATACAAGGACGGAAGCGTTGGTGCAGGCAGGCATGGATGCGCTCATGACGGGCAGAACGACTTTTGTCATCGCACATAGGCTGTCTACGGTAAAAAATGCGGACTGCATCATGGTTTTGGAGCAGGGCCGTATCATCGAACGCGGTACGCATGATGAGCTGATTGAGAAAAAAGGGAAATATTATCAGCTTTATACCGGCAATTTTGCAGAAGAATAACGGCCTTCCCGTCAGCGAAGCAGACGGGAAAGTCTGTCTGAAAGTCAACAAGGACAAAGGTAAGGACGCTGCCGAGCTCTCAAAAATGCTCTGCGCTTGGAAAGAACAGGCGGACAAGCTATCTTCCGAGGAAATCGGTAGGGAAGAGTACGACAACTGGCGTTATTACTGCCCGAAATTCGATGCCACACAAATCTGGGCGAAAGATCCCTCAAAGGAGCTTAGTGATGCATTAGTCTAAGCATTCAAAGACTAATCGAAAGGATCATCTATATGAATTTACGTAAAATTGAAAACAAAGGCACTCTTTGTGCGTTAGTAAATTGCGAAAATACAGTTATTACGGACACCCAATCGGCACTTGATTTGCTAATGAGTGCAAAGTACGATATCGGAACGAAAAATATCGTAATTTCCAAACAGCTTATTACAGAGGATTTCTTTGTCCTCAGTACGGGACTGGCTGGAGAGATATTACAAAAGTTTGTCAATTACGGTGGCCGTATTGCTATTTACGGTGGCTATTCACACTACACAAGCAAACCATTAAGAGACTTCATCTATGAGAGCAATAATGGTAAGGATGTATTTTTTGTGTCATCTTTGGAGGAAGCAGTTGAAAAACTCGCCAAATGATTACAAATAAAAACAACGAAAAAAGCCCTTAGCTATGAGTTACTACCCATAGCTAAGGGTTTTCTAATATGGATTTATTTTGTCATACAAGACCAACGCTAAATCATTCTATAACCCACAAACCACTGGATTACAAGAATAATGGCTCTTATACAACTGTTATCAAATTGTTATCAAAGGACCTCTTGATATGCCGCAAACCCGCATAAACACTGGGTTTCTTCGACCTCTCAACTTATTCCCACTCGCTCCTGCTAAACCAATTCTAAACAAGTTTGTTTGTGCGATTTAGCAGGAGGTATCTCATTACTTGTATTATCGGTGAAGCATAGGCTATCCGATTTTTTGTTGCCATTGCGTTGCCACAGTTAAGATGACAGAATCCAGAATCAAGATGGCTTATGTTTGCATCGTTCTATTACAGCGTCTTATCGAGTTTGGTAGCATATTATCAATTTCTTCTTCTGAAAAAGTTTGCTCTTCTTCAGTTTTTAATGCCTTTTGAGCTGCAGCATAACTTTTCGCATCGGTTCTGGGAGAGTTACTATACACATTAGATGTTCGTTCTTGTAATTCGTCTCTTTTCTTCATTATTTCGTCTGCTCCTAACATTTCAAAATCGGTCAATAACGACACATATTCTTCTCTTATTTTCCAGAGAAGATCAGACGCAGATTTGTGTTCTTGCGCACTTTCTATAAGGTTAAAATTTTTAGTATAGGTGTTTAATATTAGTAACACCAAAGAGAAAAGTGCACCTAAAATACTGGCAACATTATCGTCCGAAAAAATTGCCACTACAAATCCACTTGTGGTAATTGCGGAAAGAATAATCTGCCATGTTTTTATCGTATTATTCAAGCCAACAACTCTGTTGATAAACTTATCGTGGCATGTTTGGGTGTAGGTTACTCTACCGTATGCTTCTCTAATTTGTGATTCAAGTTTATATCCTTGACTATTCGGGGAATTTCGTTCCATATATTTCTCTCCAATCTTGGTGCCAACAGTATGCATAATCTTTACTATAATCATCTAATGCCTCTAAGCATTTGCTGTGTGCTGCTTCGGCATCAGCCTTAAAACTATATTCTTTGTATACCCGTCCATTACTTCCGGGCTTTAACCAATATGTTTGATCTGCATGATCGATCAAATATTGAAAAAAATCTCTGGACATCCAATCATAGTATGTATACGATTTATCAGCATACTGATAGCCTTGAAGAAATTTATAAGCTATTGTATCAATTAAAATTCCAGACATGAGCACCGTGTGCTTGGAGTTCCATGCTCTAATCATACGGCACAAGCGTTTTAGGTTCTTGTTTGTGATTGAATTTTGTATATTAAACGCATCAATCTCTGCTTTGGGGTTCATACTTTTCCACGAACCACCATCATTTGTGTCGGGATAGTAGTACCCGGAACCGTCAGAGAATTTAAACGCAGGAACAATTTCGAATTTAACCCCATCATTAAAATTTATATCTACAACCTGTCCATCGGCACTAATTGCCGAAGAGCTATATGTCTTTAATAAGCTATTTCTCACCGCCTGCAAAAGCGCTGACTGCCCATTGCTAGAATAGTCGTTATATTTGGAATACTCACTCCACGGCAGTTCAACAACAATGTCAACATCACTTGTATAAATACACGTCCCCCTTCCATATGACCCAACATAAATACTATGGCTTGTGTCGGAATAGCTTTCCCAAAAATCCTGATTTATCCTTTTTGTTATAGCACGGTATCGTGTCCTGATATTAGACACAACAGTGTCGCTCAATCTCAAGTTACTGCAAAAACTTGAAAAATCATTGCTGACAGAAATGCTCCCCATAGCTTCTCCTTATCCCACAAATAAATCTATTTTGATTATCTTCTCATCTCGGTCCTAAAAACTTGTCTCCGTTCAAGTGAATCATATGGTCTGGCATATCAGCAATCCATACCTCTGTTTCCCATGCAAGAGATTCAGAAAACTTTTTGAAAGTCTTAAAATCAAGGAATGCTGTGACATATATCTTTCCAGCCTTTACCCCGACAGTCATTTCCTCAATCTCTTTAATCCGTTTCGGCTCCATCGGTCCAACAGAAGTAACAGACTCGATAAAGTATAGCCAATTCTTTTCCTCAGAATAGAGGACAACATCTGGCATTTTATCGTGAAGCGTAATCTCAAATCCCAGACCGCTCAGCTTGTCCACATTCTTAACAAGATCCTTTTCTGTTGTATCCCCAACATAGAGGCACTCGCAGTTTGGAGCAAAGCGTGGGGCAAATTCCTCGATGATCGCTTTCTGCAATTCATTATGCTTGCCAGGAGAAAATGTGAAGTCTACACCATTGATTCGCACGGGCGTCTTTAGCATCGCGCGTTTTGACGCATAAAGCTGAATCAGAGACTCGTGATTTTGCTGAAATGAGGTAAGGCAGCCTGTCCATGCCGCTGTTCCAAAGCTCTTAAGCAATGAAAGCATCTCATCGGTTAAGCGATAGCGGTAATTTGGGCTGTTTGTAGCCAGTCCATTGTCCTCAATGAAAGCTGCGTTCCTAAAATGGTGCATCGCTTGTTTGCGAAAAGTCTCCCTGCTATTTTCGGCGTATGTAACCCCATATATCTGTTTGGTATAAGCAATAATGTCGTGAATGCGAATCCACTCATTTGTTGCAGATTCCCATTGATCACGCCTACCGATACCTGCCATTGCCAGCAACACATAACAGCACAGATCAGACTGTTGCTTAGCTGGCACTTGCAATTCTTTCAGAATCGTTCTCGCTTCCTCTATCTTCCGCATAAATAAAACTCCTCACTATGTTATCGCAAGTCATCTCAGAGGTATCATGACATCTAAGAAGCTCTTTTCCCATAGCTTCTATGGTTGCCAAGGGCGGGACTGGCATAGTATTTACTTCTGTGGAATTGACCTGCGTTGAGCCGTTCAGTATCCGATAATAGCAGTCATAAAATGTAGAGTTGAACAGAACATAAAGTCCATAAACGATGCACTCTGATAATTCTCGTGACCCACCAATAAAATTGATTTTATTCTGTGTACTAATCTTCTCATACTCAGGGTGCTTATTGGCTAAATACACGCCACATTGTAAACGGCGGTGTTCTTCCTTCGCAGTAAACCGTTTGACAAACAAATAGTTTGCATTTTCCTGTAAAAGTCCTGACTGCTCAGTAACAATGTACTCATGCTCTTTCCCTATCGGGAAAAGAACCTTTCCGTTCTGAATATGCTGCGAGTAGAAAAGAGGGACCGCTTTTTCTTCTTGTTCGCTTCTCAATGCCTCTCTGTTCCTGAAATCGACTGTCAAACCCGTCTTCATTTTCAGTCCGATACTTGGTAATGTATCTTTCCAAGTATTCAACAGCTCTAAAGTTCTTACTTCCTGCTCGTTTGTTACAAGGAATACATAAAAATCTTCGCCCGAAATGACAATGTTATATGGAGCTTCAAATGTAGTCAAATCCGAAAAATCAAAATTGCTTTGTGTAGTCGTTATAGTTACGGTCTCAGGCTTATCCGGCGTCTTTTTGATTTTAATGATCATTGTTTCCTGCAAGACGCTTTCCTGATCGAAGACCTTATCTCGGCTTTCAAATAAATGAATATGCTCCAATGCGCCTTCATTTAAGAATTTCTGGCGAAAGCTTTTGAAATACGCTCCAGAAGTCCATGAACGGGGAATGATATACACCATTTCACCGTTAGAAGCAAGGTTAAACATTCCCATTGCAGCAAATAGAAAGTATAAATTGGGAGCGCCGTAACAAACATCGGGCATAGCTTGCGCTTCAGGATCATCCTTTCCTACTTTCATATAGGGTGGATTGCCAATAATCAAATCATATTTCTGTGGATTTGGGTCTGCGCCGAGCATTTCATTATACTCCAGCATCTGACTGAGAATATAATTGTCCGTCCTCAAGTCATAGTCTATTTCTATTTTGGCGTTACTGCGGGTATAATCTAAGTTGCTACGCAACAAGTCAACCACATTCGGATCAGTTTCATAGCAAGTTAGATGGATTTTCTTTATTCCATCTTCACTCTGAAGTCTGTCAAGCAAAGCAATTGATAGTATTCCGGAGCCAGCGCCGGCGTCAAGAATATGCAGTTCATCCTTCTCAGCGGGAACATTAAACAGACTAGCCATGAAAGAAGCAGTCTCTTTGCTTGTGAAGAATTGCCCGTACTTTTTGCGCTGTGACTTGGGCATTTTCCCCATATATTCATTTGTGGATTTGATTGCATACTCAAGCAGTTTCATGATTTGTAAACTCCATTACATCGCCAATGTCACAATTCATTGCAGAGCAAATCTTGCACAAGCTCTCCATCGAAACAAATTCGTTTCTGCCCATTTTTGCAAGGATATTGAAGCTAATACCAGCGGCATCTTTTAACTCTGTTCGGTTCATTTTCCTGTCAATCAGCAGTTTCCAGAGCTTATCATAAGAAACAGTCATCACGATTCTCCGTTCAATTTAGCTTGTCCTCATTGTAGCACACCTCAAATGATTTTTCAAGATAATCTCACAAAAAGATGAGGGGCAGATAATGCAAATAACATTATCTGCCCCTTGATCCATTAGCAATAAATAATTTCTGTGTTCACGATTTCCCTTGCCCTGTCAGCAATATTGTTCATTAATCCAACCCACTTCATCTGATTTTCCGCCTTGAGTGTTTCTGTCACTCCCTCCCTTTCTGTCATCTGCTCTACAAGCCGAAGAAACATATCCTGCGCCTGTTGGTCGATGTCAGCAAGGTAGCTGTTCAGCTTGCCGGAGATTAGCAGAGTAGAATAGACCGTCCGCTTATGCTCTTTCAGGTAGTGCCCATGCCGCTGTCCCCACACGCCAACAGGCGTGTGTTCTTCTTCGGGAAGTGTCAGGCAGGGCAGATAGTAATCCCCCACCAGCTCGTACCAAAGGCCGTTCTTCTCATCGTAAATTTGCTTTTTCATCGTCTGTTCCTACCTTTCAAAATCAGTTTTTCTAAAGCGTTTTTCACGCTGTTTAGACTGTTGAGTTTCCCTCGCTCTTGCAAGCAAATCGTCAATCTGTCTGCTGCCGAACACCTTACGGAGCAGCTTGTAATCCCTGTTTTCAGTTCGTAGATTTTCGTTTTCATCTTTCAGCCGGTCGTTAATTTTTCCCAGCTTTTCGTTTTCACGATAGAGCCTCCCATTGTCCGCATTCAGCCGATGGTAGTTGTCCAATGCCTCAAAGCACCGAGCCAAAGCTCTTTTCACAAGGGATTTCAGCTTTTTCACTAACGGTTCAGCGAACTTGGATTTGTAGGTTTTGGCGCTCATCAAGCCCTGCGGTTCAGGGAGCTGAAACGCCTCGTCAAACTCCAAAGCCTGCTCTACCTTTTGAAGCTCCTTCAGTCCACCGTCAAAGTTCTGTACTCTCTGTCCAAGACTCCTGACCTCATCTTTTTTCGTGGTGATCTGCTCATCAAGCGCAACTACCTCTTTCTCACGCTCCTGCTTTTTGAAGTCCATCACCGACAAATGCTGCTCATGCGTACCCTTGTGTTCCCACTCAATCCCATGCCGCTCCATGACCGCCGCAAGCTGCTCTTTTTCGGACTGTACCCACTGGTTCCACTCCGTATCACCTCTGGTACCTCCCTTGAAACCCTGTGCAGCTAACGCCTGTTTTAGTGATACTCTGGTGTCCAGCCCTCGCTTGCTGCCGGTGGTAAAAGGCACAAAGTCAATGTGAAGATGGGGTGTTGCTTCGTCCATATGGAGGTGAGCAGAGAACACTCGAAGCTGCGGATTCCTCTCTTGAAAGCCACGATAATACTCGTCCAAAATCCGCCTCGCAAGCTCTCCTTTTTCACTTTCGGCACTCATATTTTCCTTATCGCCAATCTGCAAAATGAGTTCATGGAATGGTTTTTCCTGCTTGCCGGAACGGATTTTCTCATAGTAATTTTCTATTTTTCTGTCCTCTCTCGTCTGCTTCTCGTTGTACCGTTTGAGAGCTTCATCAAAGAGTTCATGGTAGACCTTTTTGATGTTTTCATTGCAATAATCTACATTCAGGTGGGTACGCTCACCGTCCACATTCTCCGCCCGAAACTTGCGGCTATTGTGATTAACTGAGCCTTTCCCAACCATTGCGCTGATTGTTCTCTTTATAAAATCACTTCCTTTTCCTTATCCGGCGTCAGCCGGGCTTCTGTTACTCTTGGCAAGAGTAACGCAAAAGCACTTTTGACAGCAGAGCTATCAAAAATGCAACCCGCAAGCGGGTTTTGCGCTCTCCGAGGGGTAAGGGCTGTCCTTTGAAAAGGACACCCTTACAACCCCGTCTAAACTTTCGCTGTGACGGTCGTGACGATGGTGACGGTCTTTTTGATACCGCCACCCGCTGTCTAAACATCGTCACGACCGTCACCATCGTCACGCCACCGCAGGCTGAAGCGCCAGCTTCACCCTCCGTCCGGCGTGAGTGCGGCTGCTCTCATAGGCGATACGGTACTCGCTCATGAGCCGCCCCGCATTGACATTCAGCCGCAGCGTTAAGGTGTTCGGCTTCATGTCCAGACCGGTGAGGGCAATCAGGTCGGACGCTGTACCCTGCCACTCTGGGCTTTCCTCTGATACGACCTTCGCCACTGCCTCCAAAACAGGGTCAGGCGGTTCCACCCAGATCTCCGTTTCGACTTCCTCCAGCTCCCAAATGAGGTGTTCTTTGTCCCTGTTCAGATACAACCGCTGATCCTGCTGATCTCTGCCGGAAACATCAAGGACCGCCGACGTACTCGTCCTGTTCTCCTTGTAGAGCAGGAACGCTCCGTCCGCAGAACCCAACAGACCGTTGGTGCCGGAAATCATATCAAATTTATCGTCTGCCTGCTGCTTGCGTGTGTGGTGTACCAACAGCAGGCAAATGCCGCTGTCATCAGCTATCTTTTTGAGCCTGCTGATAACCTCATAATCATTTGAGTAGCTGTACTTCTCGCCACCCTCGCCCCGTATCTTCTGAAGCGTATCGATAATGACGAGCCTTGTATCAGGGTGTTCCTCCAGAAACTTCTTGAGCTGCTCCTCCAGCTCCTCGTGCTTGGGCAGCAGCGAAACCGATTTGATGTACACCAGTCGGGATGCCATCTCCAAAAATTCGCTGGCAACCTCCAATTGCTGGCTCTGCATCTGCTCGACATAGTCCAGATACTGCTCGAGCAGTTTTGCAATCTCGATGTCATAGATGTTCAGCTTGTGCTTGGAGATCAGCTGCAGGATCAGGTCCAAAGGACCTTCCACCTGTGCGACCTTAAAGGAAAGCTGCTCTGTCAAAGGTCCTTCCTCCTTATATTCCCATGAACAGCGCGGTAAACTTCCACAGGAAGCCATAGATTCCGTTAACTACAAATGAAATTGGTCCATCCAGGATGTTGGTAAACAGAATAAGCATCATAAATATTATGTAGATAATCTGTTCATGCTCATCAATCCAGCGCAGTGCTTTATCCGGCAGGAAAAACGCCAAAATGCGCGAACCGTCCAGCGGATGAACGGGAATCAGGTTAAACACCGCCAGGTTGAGGTTAGTCACACACATCACCATAAACACCATCGCCAAAAAGGAAGCAAGGAAGGTCGGCAGCGGCAGCAACAGCACCGCCTTGTACAAAATCATGGTCAGCAGCGCCATCAAAATATTGGACATCGGTCCTGCCAGTGCGGTCAGCGCAATCCCGGCACGACGGTTGATTTTGGTAAAATAATAGGGATTGACCGGAACCGGTTTTGCCCAGCCGACTCCGGCAAACAGCAGCAGGATGCTGCCGAACAAATCCAGATGGTGGAAGGGATTGAGCGTCAGTCTGCCGGCTTGTCTGGCAGTGTGATCTCCCAGTTTATCTGCCACCCAGCCGTGCGCACACTCGTGGATGGGCATGGTGGTAAACAGCACCAGCGCACGAACCAGGATGGTCGTTGGACTCAAATTGAACAAATGATCGACTCCTTTTTCTCTCAGTTTCTATGGGCAAAAGAAGGTTTCTTGTTCATTTTGCCCTTTTTCCTTTCATTATACCTTCTAAAATAGTAAAAAACAAGGTAGAAGGATGGGTAAAAACTGTTAATTTTCCTCTTTTTAAAATATTATTGCAAAAGGGCTTGAATTTTCCGAAGAAATCTGATAAAATACGAATGTTGACTTGTTAAAAGTTAGAAGGAGGTGCAGACTAATGGCTAAATGCGATATCTGCGGAAAAGGCGTTACTTTCGGTATTAAGGTTTCTCATTCTCACAGAAGATCTAACAGAACTTGGAAACCAAATGTAAGACGTGTGAAGGCAATTGTTAATGGTACTCCGTGCCACATCCACGCCTGCACCCGTTGCCTGCGTTCTGGTAAAGTAACCCGCGCTATCTAGTTTACACAAACAAACAAGCAAGCCGTTGCAAAAGCAGCGGCTTTTTGTTTTGCCTTTTTTTGCAGCGCATACACAAAGACAGACGGTTAACTTTTCTTTCATCGGATGATACCATCTTTGTGACAGGTATCCCATCCACACGATACAAGGAGGTCATTTTATGATGATTGTCAACACCGATTTCATCTCCGGCAAAACCTTACAGACCCTTTCGCTGGTCCGTGGCAGTACCGTCCACTCGAAAAATATTGGCAGGGACATCCTTTCAAGCTTCAAGACACTGGTGGGAGGGGAGATTGTCGATTACACCAATATGATGAACGAGGCGCGCGCCATCGCTACCCAGCGAATGGTTGAAGAGGCTGAACAGCTGGGCGCCGATGCCATTATCAATGTGCGCTACGCTTCCTCTGCCATCATGGCAGGCGCAGCAGAAATCATCGCCTACGGTACTGCTGTAAAGTTCGATGAAGAATAATATTCATTTTCCATATTTCCAAGTTATCTTCTTTTCTTCGCCCTCATTATGCAGGAAACGCTTTATCAATCCTGTAAAATTAACTAATTTTTTCCAGTTTTTCCCAAAAATTAAGAGAAAAATGAAAGTTTACACAAAACGATAAGTTAAATTGACTGGATAAATCCTTTTCTTTTATACATTTGTCCAATTTTTTATTCAAGCCATTGACCTTTCCATTTGTTTCCAGTATACTAAAGACAATAACAGAATACGAAATCATTCAACCAATCCTTTTTTCTGTTATTCTAAACATAATAACCAACAATTACCTGTTTCCCACTAAAGAAGAGCGGCTTTTCAATAAAGTCGCTCTTCTTTTTTAACAGATAAAAAAGGATACCGAGCCGTTTTGCTCGGTATCCTTTTGCTGTTTATTGGTCGTCTGCTTTAAAGGCAGCTTTTTGTTGGTCATCTTCCTGCTGTGGGAAGGACAGAGGCTCGGCAGGAGTTTCTGCCTTAACCTCGTGCAGCTCCGGCTTTGTGCCAGCAGATGCCTGATTGGTTTCCTGCTCCTTCTTTGCACGATATTCGTCAAAGACAGAGAAGTCTCCCTTCATCAGACGGTCAAAGTCAGCGCCGTTGATCTTTTCAAACTCGTACAGGAACTCAGCTACCTTGTGCAGCTGGTCCATGTGCTCGGTCAGGATGGATTCGCACTGGTCGTATCCGCTGTCGATAACTGCACGAATTTCTTCGTCGATCTGTGCCGCTACCGTTTCGGAGTAGTCGCGGGTGTGTCCAAAGTCGCGACCCAAAAAGACCTCATTTTCGTTTTGTCCGTAAACGATTGGACCCAAGCGGTCGCTGAAGCCATAGCGGGTCACCATCGCCTTGGCAATCTTGGTCGCACGCTCTAGGTCGTTGGAAGCACCAGTGGAAATATCATCCAGCACCAGCTTTTCTGCAATGCGTCCGCCCAGCAGGGTAACGATATTTTCCTGCATTCCTTTTTTGGTCTCATAGCTGCGGTCCTCGGTCGGCAGGCTCATGGTGTAGCCGCCTGCCATGCCACGCGGGATAATCGAAATCTCGTGGACCTTATCCTGTGTTTCGCAGTAGTAGGTAGCAACTGCGTGTCCTGCCTCATGGAAGCAGGTCAGGCGTTTGTCCTTATCCGGCACCACATGGCTGCGTTTTTCCGGTCCGGCAACGACCTTGATGGTTGCTGCTTCGATGTCCACCATGGTGATGGCTTTGCGTCCCTTGCGGGCAGCCAGGAGAGCTGCCTCGTTGACCAGATTTTCCAAATCCGCACCGGTAAAGCCGATGGTCGTCTTTGCAATAACATTCAAATCCACATCCGGTCCCAAT
>OLRX01000136.1_pt1 | contig 68998 bp, 55 predicted proteins | sample 1672991 | NCBI WGS metagenome assembly OLRX01 (sample SAMEA3136744, study PRJEB25190) | human gut metagenome | biome: human gut; feature: human-associated habitat; material: faeces | place: Austria | collected 2013
TGGTTCAAGTATCCCAGCGAAACCCGGCTCTCGTATTGTACACCGGAGCCAAGCGAGAGTGGTGTAACAGACAGTCCTATGGATGCCCAAAACGGGTTGGGCGGCACCTCGATATGGATGGTGTGGCTGGCTGCTTTGAGCGGCCGCTCCATATAAATGACGGAGGGTTCCTTTACCACTGTTTCAAGCTTGTATTTTTCCGACAGCAAAGCGGAAACAACCTCCAACTGCACCCGGCCCAAAAAAGAAAGAATGATCTCATGGGTGATGGAATCCACTTCGCAACGCAAAAGCGGGTCAGTATCCGCAAGTTGCGTAAGAGCGTCCAGCAGCCGTTCTCTTTGCGCTGCCGTTTTCGGCGCAATCGTCGTCCGCAGCATGGGGAGGGGGTCCTCGCGCCACCTTTTACGAGGGAGCCGGGTTTGGTCCCCTAATACATCGTTTAACCTCACGCTGTCGCTGGGAAGGATAACAATTTCACCCTGATAAGCGGTGTCTGTCCGAACAATTTCCCCTTTGGATGGAATACGCATCTCTGTGATTTTCAGCTTTTCTCTCCCGGCCAGGGCCACCGTATCCCGCAGGCGCAGCGTTCCGCTGTATAACCGTAGATAGACACGCCGCTGGCCGCAATCGGTGTACTCAACCTTGAAAACGCTGCCGCATAGGGCGGCGCCCCCCTGTTCCCCAATCGGTTGGAACAGCCCTGTCACCGCATCCATCAACGGTTGAATGCCAAGGCCATTTTTGGCGCTGCCATGATAGACTGGGAACAGGGAGGCGTCTTGAACCCGCTGCTGTTCCTCCCGCGCAAGTTTTTCCCGGCTGATTGGTTCTCCTGCGATATACTTTTCCAATAATTCATCGTTATTTTCGATGACCGCATCCCATGCTTCTATGTCGGTATTTTCCTCCAGGACTATTTCCGGGGACAGCGACACCGTCTGCTTGATGATAATATCGGCGGAGAGCTTATCCCGAACAGACTGAACCACGCTCTGCAAATCAACGCCAGCCTGGTCGATCTTGTTGATAAAGATAACGGTGGGAATGTTCATTTTCCGCAGGGCATGGAACAGAATACGGGTCTGGGCCTGCACGCCATCTTTAGCGGAGATCACCAAGATGGCCCCATCTAAAACAGCCAAAGAGCGGTACACCTCCGCCAAAAAATCCATGTGGCCGGGCGTATCCACAATGTTAACTTTACATCTGTGCCACTGGAAGGAAGTGACTGCCGCTTGAATGGTAATCCCACGCTGCCGCTCCAAAAACATGGTGTCCGTCCTCGTTGTCCCTTTTTCGACGCTCCCCGGTTCTGAAATGGCTCCGCTGGCATATAGCAGGCTCTCCGTCAAGGTCGTCTTTCCAGCGTCTACATGGGCAAGAATTCCAATATTGATTATTTTCATGTGATTGTCCTCCCTTTACAGCCCCAAAGGGCATAAAAATCCCCAGCAGTAAAATACTTTTACCACTGGGGATTATAAGTTGCGGACATACACATATACAGCATACACCTGTTTGTGATTGCTGTTTTTGGGGATATGTCAAAATTGATAAGGCAAAAGTATTCTTAAATTGGGTACAAAAAACTAAGCCCCTACAAAAGGAGCTATCATAATCCTTTGTTCCCACTATTTGATTATAGTTTTATTTAAGAATACCTTGCCGCATATTTTTTACTCCTTTTCTGGATTAAATCATTGTATCACATCAGTTTTAGGAAAGCAAGTACCTAAAAGAAATTTTTCTTCCCCTTATATGTAACAATCATACCGGCTTCCTAGCGTTCAGAATGTTTTCTGCTGTCTGCTGTGGTGTTTGGTTGGAATTGTCCAACCAAAAGCCGATCCGTGGTGTTGTCTGCATTTTACTAAATACAAATTCAATGTATACAGAAAGATATAAGGAGTGGGAGGGATTCCGCCGTAGTTGGCATTGTAGGAAAATCCAAAAGTTTAGATTTTCCCACAATGCTTATCTTTTGGTCTTTGGTTCGGAATAGTGTAGTGCTGGCGGTCTATCTCTTGTTTTCGGTTGCTTGCTTCCTTACCGTACATGAGCATTTGCGCCGGGGTTGTCGTTCCCGTACCCTTCCATCAGGTTCACGACACCCCAAACACCAAGGCCTGCGCCGATGGCAACAACGAGAGTCTGCAGAACGGTAATAGACTGATTAAAGAATTCCATAGTGTTGTTTCGCCAGATTGCAGCAATGATAAAATGCACGATTCCAAAAGAAAAACAGGCTGGCACATCTTCGGTGCTGCCTGCTTCCTGCAATTCTGGCTTCTCCTTTCATATTCATAAAAATCAGCCTTTTGGAATCGCAAAATGTAGAGATCAGTCGGACAAGTTACCTGCCACGGGGTCTGCCCGGACAGGCGGACGGGCGAATTTACTTCGGATAATGACCTCCTTCCTATGCTGTGCTTTCTTCGGACACATCCACCTCGTAGCAATCAAATTCTTCATCCATCCGCAGCCTGAGTTCGTGCTTCAGATAGCGTTCTACATCGAAAGCATTCTTCTTATCGAAGTCCGAAAGCTCCTTGTACCGCTTATGCTTGGTAATGTCGAATTTGTCGCTGAGGAATGGCCGGACACCGCGCAGCTGCAGGATACATTTGCTGCCATCCATGACAGAAATTTCGTCCCGGCTCATAAGCTCTTTCCCTGTCTTTTGGTACGTTGTGCCAAAAGATGGGCTTTGCCCTCGCGTGTCCGAAGTGTTATACAGATCGATGGTTTCTTTCCCCAGGGTTTCAGAAATCTCTTTGAGTGTCGAGCTTTCCTTGCCGCCGAGGAAAAGCATGGTGTCGCAGTTGCCGATGATGGTTTCTGCGGCATCCTTGTAGATGGTTTTAAGCTGACTCTGAGATTGCAGGATGATGGATGCTGATATCTCACGACTGCGGATGGTGGCGATCAGTTTATCGAACTTCGGAATCAAGCCGATGTTCGCAAACTCATCAAGCAGAAGCCGCACATGACACGGCAAATGCCCGCCATGTTCATCATCCGCTCTATCGCAGAGAAGGTTGAACAGCTGGGTGTACATGATAGACACCACAAAGTTGAAGGTATCATCGGTATCCGAGATGATTACGAACATCGCTGTCCGTTCCTCTCCCAGCTGTTCCAGTTCCATTTCATCGTAGGCCATCAGGTCACGCAGCTCCGCAATGTCAAATGGGGCTAACCTGGCACCACAGGAAATGAGGATGGATTTTGCGGTCTTGCCGGCAGCCAGCTTGTATTTCTTATACTGCCGGACTGCAAAATGTTCCGGCTTCTTCTGTTCCAGTTCCTCAAAAAGCTCATCTACGGCATTTTTGAAGGTTTCATCATCCTCGCGGGCTTCGCTGGCATTGATAAACTCCAACAGCGTGGAGAAGTTCTGCTCCTCCTCCGGGGCTTCATACCAGATGTAGCCAATCAATGCACAGTAGAGCAGCCGTTCCGCTTTGATCCAGAAATCTTCGCCGGATTTTTCTCCATCACCCTTTGTGTTGGCGATGATGGTATTGACCAGTTTCAGAATATCTTTCTCACTGCGGATGTAATGGAACGGATTGTACCGCATTGATTTTTTGAAGTTGATGGTGTTCAGGACTTTGATCTTATACCCGGCATCCGAGAGCATCTTTCCACACTCGATAATGATCGTACCCTTGGGGTCCGTTACAACATAGCTGACCTTTTGGGGCATCTGCATCAAGTTGGGCTTGACGTAAAATCGGGTCTTACCGCTGCCGCTGCCGCCGATCACAATAACGTTTTTATTCCGAGCATACTTCGGATGCTTTGGTCTACCACTCATCATCAGACGTTCGGTCTGTGTGAGAATGACGTTGTTCTCGAATACCGGGTCAATAAAAGGTTCGATGTCCTTCTGGTTGCCCCACCGGGCAGAGCCGTATTCCTCGCCTTGCCGATACTTCTTCGCGTTCTTCCCTTTAAAGTAGATCACTGCTTTCAGCGCAGCAGCACCGACCAGCCCCACCATCAGATCAAACGGGTGAAAACTGGGCAAGACACTTTTGTAGGCCAGGCCAAAGTTCATAAAAAGAACCATCAGCCTGTCCACCACGGAATCACCATTGCAATGACGGTAGAGCCATGCAGCTTTCTCCACCATGTAAAAGGCGATGATGTACGGAAAATTCAGCAGGATCAGCTTTTTCATGTCCGCTGACTGCACCATCCTGCTGAACTCTGCAGCCAGTTTTTTGCCCCATGCCGTCCCGCCCGTCTGGTTGGACGGTGCTTTGCGCGGCAGACGGGCAGGTTTTTTCAGATTCTTCATCGTATTGGTTCCTGCTCCCTCTTCTTTTCTTTCTTGAGCTGACGGTGATTGGAAAGTTCCACTTTCACCTTTTCCAGCTTCTGGCGTACCGATTCACGCTTCTGCTTTTTCAGCGTTTCGCTGGTGTATTCCTTAAAGGCGGCGGTCATAACATCCACATCCTTGGCCTTGAAAAAGACCAGATATTCGCTTTTCCCCTCCTGTTCCACCTTTTTCAGACTGTAATCAATGCCGTATTTCCGGGCCACCCGGTCGAAGGACTTGATATTATTGTCTGTAACCACAATATTCGTGATCTGCGCGCCGCTCTTTTGCAGGCTCTTAATGCTCTGCTTCCCCGATTTTTCACATTGGCTTTTTTCTCCTTTCGCCTGCTGTTTCTTCTTCTCCATCTTTGAGAGCAGCTTTAACAGGGCTGCTTTCAAAATCTGTGCGGTGATTTTTCCTCCTTTGATACATAGCGCGATGGTTTTCTCAGTGACTTCTTCCTGCATGGTTGCTCATCTCCTCTCTATCTTTGCTGTATCAGGGGTGGTCTGCCCCAGACACAGGAGGTACCGTATTCCCCAACATGGAGCGAAACTTCTTACGGCACTGGTGCAGCAGATAGCCACACTCCCATTTGTGCCGGCAGCGCTTACAGGGATGGCCGCTGTCCGTTCCCGGACGCTGGCGCATCATTCGTTCAAACGGGTTGTCTGTGAAATTCATAGGCATTAATCTCCCTGTTCAGCCAGCGGCAGCACACCGCGCCGCTTCAACGTATGATAAAGGAACTTCCGGCCTTTCTGCGTCCATGCCGTGTGCAGCTTTTCCACCTCGGAACCATCGCTGCGCTGGAGCCGGAACGTCAGGCTGGACGTATAGCCCTTACCGTGGTGTTCCGAATACAGCACCCACTGGCCGTTGGCCCGGTACTGGATGCCGTGCAGATGCAGCAACCGATTGAACACCTTTGCTCCGCAGCCGTACTCTTTGGCGATCTGCGTGGTTGTCACCAGCGAATCGGAATCGCTCAACTGCGCTTCATAGCTGCTTCGACGCGGCGGCTTCTTATGCAGCAGGCCAAGCAGCACATCCCAATCAAACGGCTGCGGACGATACGCCGCGCCGACTGCCGTATGGTGCAGTTTGCAGAGCTTCTTTGCCATGTCCTGCGTAATACGGTAGTCTTTCACATACCGCTGGACCGTACGTCCGCCCTCATCCTGGAGCCGAACACGGGGCATATGCTCGTAGTCGCGGCCCTCGATGAAACCATACTGGCACATACGCGGAAACCACTTGCGGAAATCACTGCGAATATGCATCTGGTCATACAGATCACGCGCCCACAGCGTAGAGAGCAGCGTGTCCATACTCATGAATACGATGTTCATGGGGTTGTCCTCCTAGTTCTTATCCACTCTGCCGCCCCACCCAAATTCACGCCGAACCTGTGCGGAATAATAGCTGTCTACTGTCACAGGTGCGTTATAGAGTGTTGCCAGCAGGTATTGCTTGATGTTCCGAATCTGAGTGCTGTTTTCTTTTAAGCACTCCAATATGTACTGGATATGCGAGGAATCCAGCTTCATCAGGCGGCTTTTCACCACCTCCTTCGGCTTTTCCTCCCCACAGATGCGCAGGAACTTCTTTCTGCTGGTGACGGTTTCCACCAGCAGTTCCAGAATCTCATAAAGAACCGCTTTATCTGCCGGATAGCCCTGTTCCAGAATTTCCAGTTCCAGAGCCTCCTTGAAATAGCGGCGGTACTGTTCTTCTTCCTGCAATTCAGCCGGATAGATAAGATCAGTCTCACTATTATCTGTCTTATTTATCTTCTCAGTATTACTTCCGTTTGATTTTGGAACTCCCGGAAGTTCGTTTTTCATACCGCCGGAAGTATGATTTTCATACTTCCAGTAGTTCGATTGCGAAAGCCCCGCATAAAGGTCTTTCACATACAGCAGATTGGGTTTGCCAAGTCCCTGTCTGCGCCGCTCGATAAGCCGAAACTCCTGTTCCAGTTCATCCAGCAGTCTGACCGCCTTTTGTCTGGCACAATGAATAGAGTCCATGACTTCCTCTATCGTGCAGATAATGTAGGCGTTGCCGTGCTTGTCCTGCCAGCCGTTCTTGATAGAAAGGCTCATACGATCCAGCAGCACTGCATACAGCAGCTTAGCGTCCCCGGACATCTTCTGGAATAGATCAGCCTTGACCAATGCCTTCGGCACACGGTAAAAGCTGTATCGGTCTGCTTCCAGGCCTTTGAAATACGGGTACTCCATGTAAATTCATCACCCCCTATTCGGATTGGATTTGCACTATTGGAAATAACAGTACATTCCTACGGTGGAACACGTTTCCTTGCTCCACCGCAGTGTATCTGCTGTTATTTGAGTTTGCCATTCTGCCCCAGCCCGTTCCTGCCCCATATTTCAGCGGCGTTATCTCTGGAAAGACACGCAGAATGCACATTCAATGCCAGGAGTATCTATCTGGGATGGCTAATTCAGTTTTCAAAGAACTCTGTAAGGTTCTCTTGTGTATCCCTTACACTAATAGGAATCCGCAGGCCCTTTTTGGAATACACTTTTCAAAATTTATTTTTATGTAATCCGATACTTTTCATTGAGATAGGCTGCAAGGCAGCTTTCCAGAGAACAGTTTCCTGCAAATTCGACCTCAACGGTGTATTCACCGCACCTTTTTATATAAGGAAAAGCACCTGTCTCCTTCTCTGCCTGCTTCACACTCTTGTTCATCAAACGATCCTTTCTCATTCAAAACCCTCCTGCGATCCATCCATAATGTGTTTCAAAGTCAAATTTGCGACGAATCCGCTCAAGAGCCTGGTTGACCGCCCTTGTAACCGATCCCCGCGAGATTCCCATATCATCTGCAATTTCCTGGTGGGTCTTACCGAGGACGAACTGCTGATGGATCAGCCTGCGCTGCTTCTTCGTCAGAACCTCCATCATTGCATGAAGTGCTTCCTTCTCAACGATTTTCTCCAGCACATTGATCGTGCGGTCTGCAATCTCGCCCCAATCTTCCGCCACAGCATGATACGAAACGCACACATTACCCTGACCTGCTCCCTCACATTTCCACTGGGATTCTTCCATTTTCCGTTCACCCTCAAACAGTGCGCGGATATGCCACTCGCAGTTTTCAAAATATTCCTCTTTGATCACATCGCCTCTCCCCGCCGCTGCATCATAGGCATAATCCCCACAGCAGTCATGGATGTGAAACACGGTGTTTCTCTTTCCGGCAGAGAACAAAACGTAGCCGCTTTGATAGATCGTCAGATGACTGCCATGATCGAACTCTTTACGCATCAGAATCAGACCTTCTTCCAAAAGCGCCTTCGGAGAAGGTACGCGCTTGGTATGTACAGGTGCTTCTACCAGTTCCTTGACCTTTTTCAATGTAAGCATTTTGTCCACCTTTCTGCCGTTCGGCTCCGGGTGAACTGAAAAAAGCAGCAAAAATCGTCTCAGATTCACCCGTTTTTTTAAACGGGAATCTAAGATTCCTCTTGCTGCTTTCTACTTTTGGGAAGTCCCTATACTAATAGGAATCCGCAGGGGCATTTTGGAATACAGTTTTAAAAATTTTTTTGAAAAACAAAAAAGGCCGGAACAGGATGAACTACTTGCAGGCGCACTTCTGCGCTGCTTTCGCTCATTCTGTTCCGGCCAATATCACATCGCTCTAAACAAACAGATATTATATTGTAGACCCAAAAGAACATCTGATGGAGCTGGTCGGCTAACTAAGTGCCGCCTAAACTTCCACCTCTGCACTCTCAGTGTCCGATGAAGGATTCTGCTTCAGGCATCTTTTCGCTGATCCTCCTCTGTGATAAACTCGATACTCTTCACGGGCAGGCCGTGAATGCGCTCCACCAGAGATTCAGCAGAAATGTAATCTTCACAGCCTCCACGCTTGATCTGAAGCATATTTTTCCCATCAACGACACTTCGATTTCCAATCCGCAATCCCTTCGGAGTGCGGATCTCATGTTCTCCATTACTCATCTTTTTCACGGCCTCCTTTTTCTGGTTTGAATTTCACCTTTTCGTTCATTCGATTTCAACTTATGGACTTTTCTGAACTTTTCTTGAATTTCATCTTTTTCACTTGCATATTTACGCATTTTCCAGTATAATAGCCATAAAAGTTGAAAGAATATAGCATATATTATATGCAAGTAGTGTTGCGGTGTCAAGAGGGAAATGTGAAATATTATTGCACATTCTGAATTGAATATTTACAAATTCCGTTGCACATTGTTACAGTACGATAACTGCTCCATAGAAAGGTTGCAAACATGAGATTTGGAGAGAAAGTTCGTGATTTACGAAAGAAAAATTCCTTAACACAGGACGAATTGGCAAAGTGTCTGGGTGTCAGCAAACGAACAATCATCGGATGGGAACGTGATGGTCGCTACCCTCGCAATGTTGAAATACTTGAAAAAATGGCCGATATATTCCATGTGCCTCTGACCTACATACAACCGGATCAGTCTTTATTCATTGAACGCGCTGCAGCAACCTACGGAAAAAAGGGTAAAATAGAAGCCCAGCATCTCGCATTCGAGCTTACTGAGCTTTTTGCCAGCGGAGAGTTGACCGCGCAGGATATGGACGGCATCATGTATGAAATGCACAAAGCCTATTTTAAGTACCGCGAGCAAGAACGAGAAAAGAACCGAATATTGAGCCTGTAAAATCCCGTTCCATTCACTATGCCATCCTCGAAAGGAGAGCACATTATGGATTCCATTCTTATTTACCAAGCAGCCAATGACCTCGTCCAAAATACCGGCACCCGCAACATCAAACGGATTGCGCGAAGCTGCAGCCTGGACATCCTTGAAACACCTCGCTTCAAAGATGTGCTGGGTTTTCTTTCACTCCACTTTGATAAGCCATTGATACTTATCAACAGTCATCTTGATTCGCAGACAAAGCAGATGGTCTGCGGGTACGCTCTGGGGCATTATCTGGAGCATCAGATTCTTATGGACTTACACACGCTGAATAAGTCTCTGGCGATTACAGACAAGCAGATCTGTCTTTATGAACCAAACGCTTTTGCATCTCACCTGATGCTGGACAGCGAGGAAGTCTATCAGATGACGAAACACAAGATGGATGCTGCTCAGATTTCCGTTGCCAAACGCATTCATATCAATCTGGTATTGGTGAAACTGCTTGAACTGCATCATCTGGGGTACGATCTACGGCACTACCACGCCCAGCACCATGCGTTTATCAAAAATCTCAACCTTCCGGCACATTTTCAGTTTGATGTTGCCGCCGGATGACCTTATGTTCATATAATCCTAAAACCCGTAATGAACAAGCCACAATGAGCGTTCATTACGGGTTTTCTGTTATTTCAGTTTAGCGAGGATTTCATCGGCACTCATGCCCTCGGCAAGCAACTTCTTCAGAACGGATTCCGCTTCTGCTTTCTTTGCTTCTTCTGCAGCCTTAGCATCTGCCTTTTCCTTCTTTGCTTCCAGAATGGCCACTTCTTTTTCGGCCTTTTTCAGAGCAGTCTTCTTCTCTTTCAGTTCAGCCTTTAAAGTGTCAATGTTGGCGGTGATGGATGCAATCTCAGCTGTGAGTGCTTCCTTTGCGGACTGCTTTTCTGCAATCTGTGTCGCAAAATCAGCGGTCATAGTTTTCGGCTTATTCTTGCTACCTTTAGTTCTGGGCATAGGTGATAACCTCTTTCCTTTTTGGTTTAAGTATAGCATTGTAATCAATATAACTTCTAGTGTATTTTTATTTCAATTTCTCTTCTGTTTCCAGTGCCGATTTTTTCAGATAGTCTTGTATTTCCAAAAGCCTCGCCTGACAAACATTGAAATCATCTGAATCAATACCATTGTTCTGTACTGCCTCGCCACTAATATACGAATTAATATAGGCCTGCAAGTTAAAGCCATCCTTATTCTGTAATTGACGAATCGCATCTGAATATTCTGTTGGTATATTTGAGTTGATTTCAGTCAAATTTGCATTAAGCTCCTGCCCGATATCGCATAAAGTATTATGTAAGCTAAGTCCTTTCTTTCCCCGTCTCGAAGAATTTGAAGCAGACAACGCTTCTGGTAACTTTATTAACATTTTTTGTACTTCAACTAATGCTTTGTTTGTCTGTGCAAAAATTGTAAGATTCTTGCTTTTCCGAAAATATTTAATTGAATTCCATGCTCCAAAAGCGGAAACAACTGCAAGTATCACGTTAATAATTGTCAAAACAACATCCAACATGCCCATTATTCTCCCAGTCTTGTTTTCTTATAGTACTGAAGAATCCGAACATAGTTATCGTACTCAGATGCAAGTTCCTGCGCATTCTCGTCACTCCATGCAAACTGTCCAATTACACCTAAAAATCCTTTTTCCTTCTTTCCCCAATACTCCTCATCTTGTAAAAATTTAGACAAGGTATCATAATCAAATACTCTTCCATCATCCACTGTTTGACAAATAAAATCAAACCAACGTTCCTCATCACAAGGATGCGATGAACCAGTAGACTTATTTGCAGTATTACAAAATAAAGTTAATTTATTTAGTGCCGATTCAGAAATATAATCAAGTGGGTTAAAGCAACCCGTTGACGGTCCGACAACTTTAATATCATCATGTGTTTGACCGTACACTTTAGCTATATCATTATAAAATAAATCGAGCAACTGATTATATTCCTCAATAGTTAACTGGTTCTTTTGTAGTGGAACAATATTACAAACCTTAACATATCCGTCACGCCAGGTATCTTTTCCATAATAAATTGAGACCTCAGCATGAGGAGCTTGATCTCCGACATAATCAGCAAGAATATAATCTTTCAACATCTGATTACGTTTTGGCTTAATCCAATTCACAGGAAACACAGTATATATATTTTTTGCCAAGCTGTCTAATCCCGGTTTATTTCCCACAAAACTGAGTTCTTTATACACATGCATGAGCTATTCCTCCTCTCAATTTCTTCACATCTCAGCTGATCACCGAATCCCTGATTCTTAGATCGTTGCCTGCTGCTCACCACGAAGAGGTGTGTGATTATCAGAGCAGCGTAGAGAGCTACCGTTCCCAGTATATCACAATTTCATCCAGTTTTACAGACGCTTTCTTGCCTTCATCGCCACACAGTACAATAACCCGCCTAGCACTCCGCCGACTGTGTTGTAGAAGGTGTCAGATAGCTGAAACGTCCCGAGCCGCAGGAGTAACTGCAGCATCTCTATTATCAAAGAAAAGCCAAACGCTATCTTCCCGCTTTGCCACAGTATCTTCTTCCAGCTGTTTTCAATCTTCTCTCCGAACGTCCACACCACTATTGCTGAAAACGGGACCATCATGATTACATTCTCGATGCACTCGGTAGTTAGTTTCTGCTCGCCGTTCACGGTCTCCCAAATACTCCATCCGCCCATGACATTGGACAACGGATTCATCCACAGATTACGGTTTAGCAGAGTTCTAAACAGGATCATCGAAGTCACGAAAACCAATAGGAACAACTTCCGGAAAAACGCACTCTCTTTAAATTTCTGATACCAAGTCACTATGGCGCTCTTCCAGCCCTTGCCCGCATGTGTAGGCTCATATGCATATAGGTAGAAAAACAAGGCCAGGAAGGAAATCAGGAGTGAGAATCCAAACGGCTCGTAGAGAGCCGTCAGAATGTTTGTGAGAATCTTCCCGAGTAAATCAATCGTTTCTTTCATCGTCGTTTACAGATCACTGAACAGGTCAGCCTTGTACACACCGTTCTCCAGCATCTTTTTAAAGCTATCCTTTACGGCCGCAACATCTTCATGGTAGGTCATGCCGTACCAGGTGTCGTTGGTCTTCAGAACCTTCACAGACATCTTGCCCTGCTCCAGCAGTTCACCGATGAAGATTGGGATCAGATACTCGGCTTTCTGAGGATTGCTCGGTACTTCTTTCTCGAAGAACTCCTTGAAGCCCTCTTCCAGTACATCTAAAAATTCCGGAGTCAATCCCCACATGTTCATGGAAACCAGAGAATTTACATTCACAGCCACGCCATCTGCTTCTGCCCCAGTTGCAGTTTTTACAATATTCTTGGTTTCCACAACCTCAGTCAAATTGTTCTGGTCGTCCATCTTGCAAACACCACGGGTTACACCACCATTATCGGACAGAGTATTCTTCAGCACGAAGCCAGCCATACAGGACTTTCCGCCATTTACCAGATACTCATGGACAGTCTTAAAGCCTTCCTTGCCATAGTAATCATCAGCATTAATGACAATAAACGGAGTATCAATCACATTTTTAGCAGCAAGGACGGCCTGACCAGTCCCCCACGGCTTTGTCCGGCCTTCCGGCAGAACTCCCGGGATGTCGTTGATATCCTGGAAAGCGTAGTCCACAGTTACATCATGGGACGCGCAAATAGAGGCAATACGTTCACCGATGACCTCTTTGAACTCTTTCTCGATATCCTTGCGGATGATAAATACTACATGATTGAATCCAGCCTCAATTGCATCATGAATCGAGTAATCCATAATGATATGTCCGGCATCATCCACCGGTTCTAACTGTTTAATTCCTGTTCCGAAGCGACTGCCGATACCGGCTGCCATGATAAGTAATGTTGTTTTCATTTTAGTCACCCTTTCTTTCAATGCGTTCTTCAATAAACTTTGTTACAATTTTCTCATATCCTCCCGGGTCTTTTCTATAATTTTCTGAATGATCTGCCCCATGAACTATATATAACTGCTTTTCACCATTACAACTATCGTATAGTTTATAAGCCATAGATAAAGGTGCCTGCATATCTTCGTCACCGTGAATGATTAAAAGAGGAATATCGGTATGTGCTAAAGCCTTACACGCATCTGCGTCTGATAAATCAAAACTCCCCCAAATCTTTGTTCCTACATTAAGCATAGTAGGAAATAGATTTTTGGGTATGTATTTTGATATTTGCTTGTTACTATTCTGCTTTATCACGTCCAATGTAGATGTAAAACCACAGTCATCAATAATTCCATATACTGAATCAGGCAACTCCAAATCACTGCTCATCATCACAATTGATGCTCCCATTGAAACTCCCATAAGAAAAATAGGATTTTTATCTCCAAAGCGATTTTGTGCCCATTCTACCCAATCAAGACAATCATATTTTTCTAGCACTCCTAATGTTGAGAATTTCCCTTCACTATCTCCCTGTGCGCGTAAGTCACATAGTAGAAGATTCCAATTGTGTTTTTGTGTAATTCTATATATTGGCACGCCATCCAAATAACTGTGCCCCCACAATCCATGAAAAAACACAATTAAAGGCGCACCTTTTTCTCTTTCATAATAATGACCTATCAGTTTTGTATTATCAAATGCTTGTATCATAACAGTTTCATTTGATTGATTTTTTATTTTATATGCATCTATGAGAATTCTATACTCATCATCGTCTGCAGTACCTAAATCTGACCATGGAGTAGTTCTTCTTTCGCAGGTTCGCTGAAATACCAATCGGCTTCCAAATATAACTCCGACCATGCATATAGCAAATCCAATAACAACTGTTATGAAGTATACTTTTTTTCTCTTCACTTTTGATTTCATTTCTTTTACATAACATTATTGCTTCATTTTTCGTGTTCAAATAGTTATTTTCGTAACTCAAGTTGGTATTTCTGGCAAATTTACAATTTATAAATACCTCCATCTATCACACAGCAATTTGAACTGTCCAAAATCTTTTTTACGTATGGATTTATCTAACAGTATATATTTATTCTGTTGTCGGGGAGGATTTGCAAAGCTTGATAAATAACGTTTTCGCAGCACAACAAATCCAGATTGTACCGTTTTCTCATCCAAATCTTTTGTTCTTGAGTACCCTAAAACCATATTATCCAGCATACTGATCTGAAGCCATTCATCTGACCTTAATATTTGTTTGTCTTTTATCCAATCCCATAAATAAAGCATAATCCAATAGTGATCAATTGACTTGACATTTCCTCTACTTTTACAAGTTATAAGTTCTTGATAATCGGCAATTTGTTATGAGTAATCCTATTAACCATACTAATACTTAATTTGAATTCCTCCGTTTTATGCATTAAAAGTAGAAAAACAATATTCGGAATCAACACACTTACTACAACGAAAAAGGCAAATGCACCCCATCCAGAAAAAGTCACCTTGTAGGTCAGTACAGCGATGATTACACATGAAAACACTGTGGCTATAATCCACGATACAAACATTTTAAAATAATCCTTAAATAATGAGGTATCATACATAACTGTAAATATGTTTTGTAATAACCAAGGAATTTCTATAACTCCCAGGGCAACAATTGTAGAAAGTACTATTCCATATATTCCAATATAGTTAACAGAAATTAAGTTCAAAGCCAAATTTACTATAGCGGAAATTAACGGTCGAAATCTATCTTCATGCCAAATTCCTCCGGCATTCTTAAAAACATTAAGCAGTCTTGTCGTTTCATATAAATAAAAATAGACACATAAACACACTACAACTGAAAACCCCATTAAAAACTTTTCACCAACCCAAAGTCTCATAAAAGGTTGAAATATTCCCAAAAAGCAGCTTGTGCACATTCCTGTTAACCAAAAAAACATAAATGTAATTTTCTTTAAATCTGTATAATTTTTTTCCTTGCTTTCAGTTATGTAACTGTTTCCCAATCCTGCTGTAATAGAAGTTAAAAGTATTTCCATTATTCCGCATATGGAAGACATTACAAAATAATAATTCTGATAAACCGCTAAAAGAGTCAATCCTAAAAACGCTGAAATAACTATAGTATCAGCCGAATTTAAAACAACCCCTCCGAACTTTGCGATAAACAAATCTTTTATACGTCCATTAATCGAGCCTACTGTTTTTGCATCTAATTTCCCTTTTGGATAATAATCAGGATACATTTTAGATACAATTATAGAAGTTATGATGTTATTTGTGATTTGGCTAACAATTGCAACAATTAAATACAGATAGTAATTTCTAAACACATATATCATAAGGAATTGTGTCAGGAACTGAACCGTATTAATTGCCAATGAAATTTTACTAGTCACATCGGTTCTCTGATGCGCCATTAGCAAACTGTTTTTATATGCAAACAACCAATACGAGAAAACAGTTGCCGCCAAATTTAATAAATATAATATATGTAAGTCAAGATTTTCTGGAATACTTCCTTTTACAAAAAAAGGGATAAGAGGCGTCGCTAATAAACCCGCTACTGCAATGACACATCCTATAATTCTATAATATATTTTATAAAGCCTCATCAATGCACATATCGTAGCAGTATCTTCCTCTGCTATTGGCTTGTACATGCTGTACACCATTGCACTTCCAACACCCAATTCTGCCAAATTTAGCACTTGAAGAATTGATGTAAACAAGCTATTTAAACCAACATACTGAACGCCCATGAAATAGATCATTACAGTTCTCATTAAAAATGGAACTATCATTTGATAAATTTTTAGAAGCGTACCAAACATCATATTTCTTGTTGCGTTTCTAGTTCTACTGTTCGCCATATCTAAATGCTTTGCTCCTTATCTTCCCACTCTATACTCTTCTTGCTGGAACTCCTACAAGTGTAGATCCTTCTTCCAAACAACTATGCACAACAACTGCACCAGCACCAATTTTACAGTTATCAGCAATTTGAATATCTCCGATTATTACTGCACCAAATCCAATATCAACATTTTTACCAATAACTGGCGCTCCTCCACTTTTTCCATCATTTCCAATACAATTATTACCATGCAGACAGCATCCTTGACCTATTGCAGCATTACCATTTATGATAATTGTTCCGTGATGATAAATCGTAATCCCTGGTTCAAAAACAGTTGCTCCAATATAAAAACCAATTCTGTTTCCAATCGTATTTTTTCTTCTTGCCCAATATAGTCTCAAAAGTCTACCAAGCTTATTATTTTTTGAGATATAATATTGTTCATGGCGTAAGCAATACATATACTTTTTTATTTGAACCAAATGATCATTGGTTCTTTTCATAAACAAATCATTTTGGGTATCGTAATACTTGCGATCCATGTCGATTGCGTCTTTCATTTCTTTTCTACTTTTGATAATATACAAGTTTGTCACCTCCTAATTTAATCATCCTTTGCATAATTTGTACTTTTCCCTATAAACATTAACAATGCTAAAACAATCAAGAAATAACTACCAAGTGTTATTTCTACCATAGAAATGACAATAAATGTATACAACAGCGCCATATATGATTTGCTATATCTGTCCTTTTGCTTTATCATTGCAATGCACATTATCGTTAAAATTAGAAAGGCTCCTACAATTCCATATGAAACAATAATATCAGCCAGACCATTCTGAGTATTGCCTCCCCTAGCAACCGTATACGACATAATATGGTTATTCTCTGCTCCGAAACCAAACCACGGATTCATCATCAAAAGTTTTCGAACATTTTGATATATCGTCATTCTACCAGTAAGTGTTGTATCTTCATGCAAAAAATCAACAATAAAACTATTTATGGGTCCCCACGTTAGAATAGCTGAATTAATAAACAAAAGTGAATCGCAAAACAGAATCAATACAATCGCTACAATGGGATTCAAAATTATTTTTTCAAACTTTTCCTGAAATAAATACAGCACTGCAAACAAAACACATGCAACCGCAGCAGTCGTGCATGTCGATGTTATTGCAATAAAAAATGCTATCCCCCATAAAACGATTAATGTTGTATTTACTTTCTTTGCTTTCTCTTCACGCATATTAGCATATAATGCAACTGAAAATATATGTAAATATGATAAGTTGAATTTGTTTCCTAACAGCAAATTGCCTTTATCCTGTCCAATAACCCCAGTAGAAAAGCCATGTACATCTGCAATAAAACAATAAATCAGCGTACAAGCAAGCAAAACTCGTATAGCAGTTTTTTCCTCTCTTACCTCACAGGCATATTCCAAAGCAATAAATGGTGCAACAGTTTTAACAACAGCAAATATAATATTAATCAAACCGTATCCCGACAAATCCCTATTCATCCATGACGAATATCCCACGCTAACGCTCAAAAGAATTAAAATGATATTTATCAAACAGTTTTCTTTTTTTATAAACGCATTTATATTAATGAAAACAAGACCAATTAACGCAATCGCAGCGTAACGTTGGATTTTCAAGAATCCAACAAAATATTCCTCTTTGAATGCTATGAATGACAGATGAAACATCAACACCGTCATTATAAATGTGATAAGTTGTTTTTTTCTTACAACCATGCACATCCTCCTTACTCCACCTACTATTATATGTTCAACTGTTCTTTTTCTTTCCAACAAACATCCTGAAAAAAAACCATTCCTGCTTGAAAATAAATGCTAATAAATATAAAATCCTTTTTGGTTTCTTAGCAGTTTTCAACTGCTTTCTTGCAATGGTTTGAACTTCGTTCATACCACAAATTTCTTTTACCCTTACTCTTCCATCTGCTACCGAGTGATTTTCTGTCTTCCTGTATTCATTAGGAAAGCATGTACCAAAAATCAACTGCCATAAAAACATATTTTGAAACTCATCTATGTGTTTATTCCTTACATGACTGTTCTCAATAAATATCATAAATGATCTATATAAGCTCACATATTGCTTTGGAAGCGATTCACGATACTTTTGGGTAAGACTTCCAAATCGCAAATCATAATAATAGCAAGCGTCATTTACAGCATACACTTTCTTTGCAAAACAAAGTGCTTCCAGATTAAATAAAAAGTCTTCACTTCCCACTTTACGTTCAGAAACAAAAGTTAAATTATTCTCTATTAGAAAATCTCTTCTATAAATATGTGACCAAGCTGAAAGCACATATGAATTTACCGATTTAAGTGCCTCTTTCATTAATAAATCAATATCCTCCACGGAATCGTAGGAACCCTCCTGAAGAATATTCTTACATAATGTTGTTTTTCCATCCACATGACGATAATAGTTAAACTTAACAATATCTGGTACTTGAGACGCTCTCCCAATATCGCCAATTGCTTTCGTCGCTATTACTTCAAGAAACGTAGGGGTAACCCAGTCATCAGCATCACACATATGAATAAACTGACCTTTTGCTTCTGCTATTCCTGCGTTTCTTGCACTGGATAATCCACCATTCGCTTTATGAATACACTTTATAAAATCGTATTTTCCAACATAAAAATCCGCTATTTCACCAGTACGATCTGTAGAACCATCATCCACAATAATTATTTCGTAATCTGTGAAACTTTGTGCCAGAAAGGATTTAACACATCTATCGAGATATTTTTCAACATTATAAGAAGGCAAAATAACTGAGAAAAAAGGTGTCATTATATCTTTCCCCCTTTAATTTAAATTTTCTTCAATCAGCTGAATATATTTATTAATTTCTTCTTCATTTCCTGTTTTTTCTTTTTTCAAATTCTCAACAAGCTGATTTCTTAATTGCTGATTTTCACTAAGTTGCATTAGGCCCTCTGCAACACTTTCTCCGTTCATCGATACAATTAGTCCGTTTTCTCCATTATTTATTGAAGCCCCAACCGTTGCATAATTTGTTACTAAAATAGGCTTATTGAGTATTTTTGCTTCATCTAATGCAATTGATTTTCCTTCGTATCGGGATGTCTGTGCGAAAATATCGCAACCAGCAATATATGGATAGGGATTTTCCTTTATACCGACAAGTTTTACCTCTTTTACAAGTTCATTTGTCTTGATTAGTCTTTCTAATTCCGCTCTTAGTTCTCCTTCCCCCAGTATATACCAAACAAACTCTATTCCCTGCTTCTTTATTTTTGCGGCTGCATCAATTGCAATTTCATATCCTTTTTGTGGAGCTAGTCTTCCAATAGATACAATCTTTAGTCCCTCATACTGGAAAAAGTCATCCTCCGGGACCAACTTTGCAGCATTCCGAATTGTTTCTGGTGAAGAAATATTTTCAAGCACAAGAGCCTTTTTTCTCAGATCCGGATAAACTCTGGCAAAACTATCAACGCAATCCTGAGAAATGGTTACAACTCGATCCGCTTTTTCATAATAATTTCTCTCATAGTCATAGTTTACATCCAACTTTTCAAATTCATTATGAATCCAAAGAATCTTCTTTTTAGCCGTAACCTTATCAATCACATAATAGTTTGTCGGACCATTCATGTAAGAAATTGCCAAGTCATATCTTTTTTTGAGCTTTGGCAGATGCTTTCCCCATAATTCCCATCTTTTCTCGTTCCAACTTAGATTTTTGCATAAAAATCTTGATTTTATTTGCCAACTTGCTTGATTTATCAAGTCTCGGCCATTACACACTTTCTTTCTACGCAAGCTCATGGGCGTGGCAAAGTTTTCCAGTTCGTACTGATTGTTTAAAAAATGGACTGTGCTTGGAATCTGCTTCATGTACATTCCGTTAGGATTTGCGACAATTAAATCGACATTCCATCTATCTTTTGGTAATCGATTCAAAAAAGAGATAAGGCTCTTTTCCGCACCTCCACATCCCATTCCATAACAAACAATCAATACATCTTTCATTTTTTTCTCCTATCTACTTATGTCATTTTGTTACCGCTATCGTGTGCTTTTTCTTAAGTTTCCTGATATATTTTATTGTACCTGTCGAATACAAAAATTTCTTTGCTTTCTCAATTGCATAATCTTTAATCGTAATTGGTGCAACCTGATTAAGTGCTTTATTAATTGGCATTTCTGCTGCTAAGCTATAAAACTCATCCCGCTTTTCATTTGCTTTTGCACTGTTTCTAACCATGATTCCATTATATTGAACCAGTTCTTCTGCATCTATAGAAAAACATTCAACTTTTGATGCAATCCCTTCCATAACTTTCTTACCTTTTTCAGAATGCACAAAAATTGAAGAGTATCCCTTATCATCGTCTTCCCTTCCGGTCAATTTTGCGTATTCATAACAATCAAAAATTGTGATATCGCTCGGACGTTCCAATCCTTTAAATGCACAATACGCACACGATGGTCTCGAAGCCAATTCACTGACAAAGGACTTCATGTAAGGATCCACTCGCCCTGAGCCATAGTAGGTCTTTCCATTATCAAAATCAATTTTCATCGTTGTCGTATGATATCCATACGTTTTATGTTTGAACCGTGCTCCTACCATTTTGCTGTTGAATTTTTCTTCCATAAAATTCACATAGTTTCTCCACAATCCTGGTGAAGGAACACCACGACAGACAAAATCTACACATAGTAGGTTCTCAGGTTTTTTCTTTAAGTAATGCAAAAGTCCGGCAATTTGACATGGAGATCCTGTGAACATCACATACGCTCCATCTAGCAATTCTTTTTTTATTCTTTCAAACGTATTTCCAAGCGTAGATTGAACAAACTTTGACCCTCTCATTTCCTGAAGCTGAGCAGTCGTTGTTGCTCTTTTGCAAATGACATTCATCATTTCATCGTAGCCTGTTCCATAAACTACGCCGCCATTATGCAGCACATATTCTGCCAGAGCTGTGAACCCACCCCCGGATGTACTTTCAAAAAGAACATTATTGTTTTTGATTCTCAGAATAAATCCTTTCGTCTGTTCAGGATTCTTTTCTACTTTATTAATAATAGGACAAGTTGCATCACATATTCCGCAATCCACACATTTTTTCTGATCAATCACAGGATATAGAAAGCCTTCTTGATCTGCTTGCATTGCAATTGCTTTTTTAGGACATGCGTTATAGCAAGCCGTACAACCACAACAATCTTTTTTATCTTTAATTGTAATCACCTGTCCTCATCTCCCTTATTTCAAATTTTCCAATACCTTTAAATAGTAGTTTTGAAAGTATCTTGCAACATCTTTTTCGTCAAATCCTGCCCGCTTTAATTCTTCACAGCGAGAATATCTTTTAAATCCGCGGAAATTCAGGATTTCCCGAACCCATTCTGCCTTATCATCTGAAAGAGGAAGGTATTTTACACAGTTTGTGACACCAACTTCCTTTGTAATTGTATCAGCAAGAATTACAGGCAATCCTGAAGCTTGTGCTTCGACACCAGCCACTGGCAGCCCTTCACAGAATGATGGCATTACAAAAACGTCGATTGCTTGATACATTTTAGGCATTTCATCCGTTGTCCCCATAAACCGGACACTGTCTTCTAGATTCATTTTTTTTACTTTGTCCTGAATTTTCTTATACAATTCGCCATCTCCAAAGAGCAATAGAACTGTATCCGGGCATTTACTATGAAGTGCAGAAAACATTTCTATTAAATACTCATGATTCTTCTGTATATTAAATCTCCCGGCATGTCCAATTACAAATTTGTCTTCCACACCTAATTTCTTTCTCATTTCTTTCCTGAGAGATACATTATAAGAGAATTTTTCCAGTGCTATACCATTAGGAATAAACTTATACTTCTGATTTTTTACAATACTCTTCGGGAATGAAAACTGTGCTGCCAACGATGAACACGCCCAAAATTCATCAACAAAAACGGGCATAAATAGTTTGAATATTTTTGACATCGCCACTGAGATTTTATTTCGATATACAGCGTTTCCTGCATTATGACTATGAAATGTAACGTGCTTTACTCCCGCCAATTTTGCAATAAAGACCGTTGTCATATCCGAAGCGGGACCACCATTTAAATGTAATACCTTTATGTCATTGTCTTTAAAAACCCGGTATAATCTATACCATCGAACAAGACCTCTATGCCATTTATTGCTTATCTCATCCGCAGATGCAATTAATTTTTGAGACCCCATTTTGATAACGACATCTTCCAAATCCTCATGTCGATCATGCAAAACAAGATAATCAAAATTAATTTTCTCTCTATCTATATTTTTTTGAATGTTGATCATCATTGATGTAATGCCACCAATCCCCAAAGGAGCTGTAACTAAAATATGTTTTGCTTGGTTCACGATTTATCCTCCCGCAATTTTCCTCTGTTTTATGGCAGCATTTATTCAATTATACTCAGCCCATGAATGCTGCATTAATATACTGATCTGTTTTTTGTTTCAATTTCGCTAATTTACAATAAACTTTTTCGTAATCAATAATTTTCTGAATAGTTGAAATATCTCCTGAAAATCTTCTATCACTAACACCAAGATTTTGACAGAGAGAATCTATTCTGGAGTTTTTCGATGTTGCACTTGTGTTTGCATAACGATTAAAAATCATAAATTTCTTTTCATTGATGATAGAGAAACACGTTCCGTGAAAGGAATCCGTACAGACGTACTCTGCACCACGTAACAAATTCAGAAAGCGATCCGGTGCAACATCATACGGCGCATAATCACCAAAGCTCTCATCATCCTCAACATACTGATCCATATGACGCAAAGCCACTATTTTAAGGCCTGTTGATTCCGCTAATTTCCGAACCTGTTTTCTGTATTCTGGATTCGCACCCAAAAAATACGCAAAAATGTATGGTTCATCCATCTCTTTTTTTATAGGAATCAGCTTCTCCCACTGCTCTTTATCAAAGTTAAAAACAGGATCCAAAATCACCGGGGCATCCAATCCTATTAGTTCTTTTACTATTTCGCTTCCACGGTTTTCTCTCATGCTGATATAGTCTAACCGTTTTAGAAAATCTGCTGTTCTTTTTTTCTGATACCATGGAATTTGACCAACACCAAAACTTGAAGCATACGAGATTTTCCTAATATGATTAGGAACAAACATCAAATTATAAAAATTTGTAGGCAATCCCGCTGGTGACCAAAGCTGATCACTTCCGGTTACAACTGCATCATATCGTTTTGCCCCTTCACACAGACCTTTATATCCACAAAACTCCGGAGATAATTTTGTAAAAGCTTTATTCTTAAATTGTTCAAAAGCCTTCATCCGAACTGCATCATTCTTTGCAAATTCCGGATGTTTTTTCATTCCCTGCTTTTTCAAAAAAGCTTCATATTTATCATTCAGAAGTACTCCATTCAATAACCGTGGAACAGATCTTATCTTTTCCGTTATTGTAAGTTTCTTCTTATATCTTATTAATTCATAATCAATTCCACGAGATTCAAGCATTTTAACTGTTGCGAATGCTTGTAGCATTCCACCATAATTCTCATGAAAATACTTAATACACACACCTATCATTTAATTCTCTCCTGTTCACGCAGCAAATTCTTATAGATGTTTTTCATCTGCTGATGAGAAATATCCAGTCTAAATTCTTCTGCTTTTTCTACACAAGCCTTCCGCATCGAAAACCTTGCATCTTTATCACTAAGTAACTGGATTTTATCTGCAAAGGCATCCGCATCCCTAGGGGAGCACAGGTATCCAGTTTTGCCATCTATAACGTAGTCTTTAATTCCCTGTACGTTGCTCCCAACCACAGGCACTCCAGATGCCAAAGCCTCAATTCCAGCTAATCCAAGACCTTCACGTAATGACGGAAGAACTGCGATGTCTGCACATCTATTTATTTCTGGAATATCTTTTCTGAATCCCAAGAAGATTACTCTCACATTTTTTTCTTCTGCATATTTTTTCAGAAAATCATATGTTCCCGAATTACTCATAGCCTTCCCACAAATCAAAAATACATAGTGTTTGTCATTAATTTTTGACAAGGCTTCAATGATAACTTTATGGTTTTTTCGAGTAGACAATTCCCCAACTTCCAAAATCGCAATATCACTTTCTGAAAGCCCCAGTGACTCTCGATACCTATCTCTGTCTATTTGACATTCATGGTATCTTGACGTATCTACTCCAACGCCATTGATATGATAGACATTTTTACATGCCATCATTTTCATTTGAGCATAGTCTTCTTTATTAATTGTTATAATTCCATCCGTCATCCATGAACAAAACCACTCTACGCCTCCATAGACAATTTTTGTCTTTAAAGGAGACCCCTTTGGAAATGTCAATCCATGTGTAGTATAAACTACTACACACCCTTCTTTTCTCTTGCGCCTTGTTGCAACTCTTACAATTGCTCCCGGAATAGGTGTGTGGACATGAACAAAATCAAAATGATATTGATTCAATAATTCTTTATACTGTTTATACGCTTTTAAGCTGTCTTTGCTTAGTGGAGATGTCGATGAGAAATCAATCTGGTGAAACGCAACTCCAATAGACGCAAATCGCTCTTCAGGTACAAAAGTAGAAACCGAATTTCCATTTGCCGCGCAATGTACTTCATATCCCATTTCTTGCAACAGCTTCATATCCGGAATCAAAAATCCGTTTAGAAATCCACCTGTTGCCGCTACTATTAGTGCTCGTTTCATCTCTCTCTCCTTTTACTTTTACTTCGTCTCCATCTGCTGTGCGATATCAGCATCCACGATTTCCTCGCCGGTCTTATGCTTCAGCTGTTCCTTGGATGCCTCACTCAAACCATTGTTAATCACGCAGTTCATATCGCAGGTGCTGCACTTGTCCAGTTCTTCCTTAGTGACTTTGCCATCACGGTAATCACGGCAGATTTTCAGCTCGTACATGCTGTACGGATGTTTAGTGAACAGAGCCTTGAACTTGTGAACCAGAACCCAGGTAGCAGGCTTCCAAATGTACTTGTGCATAGCAGGACTTACACTACCAATCATCCAGCAGTCACGGTCACAGCAGCGAACCTTTGCACGAACCTTCTCTGCTTCCGGGCTGTTCCACAGCTCATCCCAAGTCTGGTTGTTCAGGTTGCCCATGACTTCCTTATCCTTGGTGCCATTGCAAGGCATAACATCGCCATACGGGTCGATGAAGAAGGTATCGAAGCTCATGTCGCAAGGCAGCAGACGCTTCTGGCCGTAGATGTAGTTGATCAGGCCGTGGTTAAAGTAAGCACGGAACCACTTCTTCGGGCTGTTGCTACGGAGCAGCTCGTTGACCAGATTCTCAAAGTTCTTTGCAACCATCGGGCGGTCGTGGATGATGTTCTTTGCTTCAACAAAGTAGAAGCTGTTATGCAGAGAAGCCGTAGCAAACTCCATGCCCATCTCATCGGAGATTTTATACAGCGGAACCAGGTCAGGAGCATTTTTGTCCTGAACGGTCATACCGAAGCCAACGTCCTTCATCCCCATCTCACGCAGTTTCTTCAGCGTGCCGTAACCGCGCTGGTAGCCGTTCTGCAGACCACGGATCTCGTTATTGGTCTGCTCCAAACCTTCGATAGAGATACGGATACCGATCTGCGGGAACTCCTTGCACAGATCAACGATACGGTCGGTGAAGAAACCGTTCGTGGAAATAACGATACGGTCAGACTTCTTGTACAGTTCACGCACAATATCCTTCAGGTCGGTGCGGATGAACGGCTCGCCGCCGGTGATGTTGGTGAAGTACATCTTCGGCAGTTTCTTGATGGTTTCGATGCTGATTTCCTCTTCCGGCTTGGAAGGTGCTTTATAACGGTTGCACATGGAGCAACGAGCGTTGCAGCGGTAAGTAACGATGACCGTACCATTTAACTTCTTTTCTTCAGACATAATTAACTCTCCTATTATTTACTCTCTCTTTTATGAATGTTCCGATTTTATTTAAGAACCTCTCAGCACATGTTAGTAATAGTATCAGACAGTGTAGATAACCATAACAACTGTAAATATGTATACTCCGCATAAAAAGGAAAACGAGGTTTGTGAAAGATGGTATCAACTGTTCAAACACAAATCCTCCTAATTCATCTTTTTCGTTTTAAACGACTTGTATCCAAACATTACCAGTAATATCACATATTTTCATTTCAATGATTCACTCATATGCGTCTTTGATTCTCACGGTTTTTATACTACATTCCATATTTTTCAAAAAAAGCATCCGTCCGTAACCGTTCCGATCGAATTACACTATATACTTTTTCGTAGTCAATGGGTCTCTTCATCTTTTCAGAAATACACGCGGTATCCCCCGATGTGACCATCCGATCTTCCAAGTGCAACATCGACATCAATGAATAGAATCGATCATTTTCAGCAGCACCCGATCCCTTCTGCACAAAGAACAAAAATTGCTTTTTAAAAATGATGCAAAACAGCATTCCATGATATGTATTTGTAAAGATACAGTTAGCATTTTTATAAAGGCCAAGCCATTTCTCAACAGTTGGAAAAATTGGATTTTCATTCAAAAACAATGTGTAATTAGACGGAGAAGTTACTATTAACTTCATATTTTCATCCGCTGCATATCTCTTTATTTCATCAAATGAAACATTCTTTTTATCTCCAAGATTCAAGAAATAACAATAGCAATAATTTTTTTCTTCAATGTTTGCATATGGATATTCATCCATATCAAGCAAAAGCGTTGGATCAAGAACTTGAACTACTTCTTTATCCACGATTGACTCGACCATATTAACTGCGGTCTTTTCTCGCACACTAATACCATCGAATCTGTTCAGCCACGGCTTGATTTTTTCAGCTATTTCTTTTGGTAAAGAGGTTCTGCCAAAGCTTGCAGCGTATGAAAGTTTGATTGCCTCATCTGGAGCATAATTCAAGAATCTACTTCCCGTTGGATTTCTCCAGATTTGATCACTCCCCGCAATAAAGCAGTCTGCCTTCGGACAATTTTTATACATTGCCTTTTCCGAAATATAACCCTTCGTGGATACAGCAATATTGTCCTTAATAAATCGTCCCATTTCAAACTGTGCAACTGCCTTGGCACAGAAAGGCTTAAACCATTTAATGTTTTTCAGCCTTTTCAGAATCAAAACCGGATTGGCACGATAGTCCCTTAAATGTTCTGGATCATGCCCCCTTTTTTTCAAATACTTCTGTAATGCATAACACTGTAGGGTTGATCCGTAATTGATATTTGTCCGAATATAACTATATGTGGAATTAATTGATATTTTCATTTTGATCACTCTCCCGATAACAGTTTTCTTAAAAATTTCATTCGATAAATCTGAACTCTCAGCTTATCTGGAATATGCGTCTTAATCATATTCTTCGCCGCATAGACCGTTCTTTTCTTTCCAACTGTATCGTTATAGTTTTCTTCTATTTTTTTGTATCCCTCCATATAGTAGTTTTCTAATACAGCATCACGCGCTTTACCACGTTTTGATGGCTTTAAAAGATTCGAGTTATGTCGTGTTATAGAAGCCAGATCTACTTCATACATAACCATCTTTTCCTGCAATTTAGACAAATACTGCATTCCCTTCTCAGTATTAACCATCATGCAGTTAATGCCTTTTCGGATTGAAAGTGCTGGGTCCTTTCTTACTATGAATTCCGGATGTTCTATTTCTATAGCCCAGTAATCGCCGAATGTAAAATCGCTCACTCTGTTAGTATTTGACATTTCACAGCTGAAGCAATTCTCACGCGAAATATCTCCTCTCAAATAGTGTATTTCATGTGAGGCTCCTTCTTTTGGAAAACGCTTGATTTTGATTTTATTCTTATCGCCATTGTCATAGTAGGAATAACAGAAATTGCTTCCCCATCCAGCTTTTTTATCTCGGAATATATAATCTGTTATTACAATATTCTGTTCTTTTTCAACTTCTCTTAAATAATCATTGAATATTGTTTTAGATGTCACTCCATGGCATATTACATCCACAACAATCAGATTTTCATACTCATTGTTCAAAAAGGACTTCAGTCCTAGTGCTTGGCAAGGAGTTCCGCCAAAGAGAACCAATTTTCCATTTTTTAGGTCCTCTTTGATTTGCTGATATGTTGTTCCTATATGGCTAAGAATATATTTTGAATTCAGGATAGATTGAAGTTCATCTACATTTGTCACCCGAACATGATACGCACTATATTCGCCATTTATCATTTTTCCAGCACAACCATAACAAACTCCGCCCATTTCAAGAACAATTTCAGCCAGCATTTGAAATGCTGCTCCTGAAGCTGAATGTTTCAATTTTTCAGAATCTCTTGATTGCCCTGCATAGCATTTGATTGGACTGTGCCGTTCTATTTGCATCCTCCTAGCGCACACTTTTGCACACAAGCCACAATCAACACATTTTCCATTATCAATAACTACTTTTTCATATCCATATTTATTTATGCCAATATCAATGGCCCCTTTAGGGCAAGCATTTGCACAAGCCATACAGGCTGTACATTTTTCTTCGCAACAAATAGATTCCTTCACTTTTTTCTCCTACTGATACACCTTCATAATTTTCTCATAATACTCATCAATGGTATCGAAGCTGCTGTCCTTGCAGTTCTTGCTATACTGCTCGCACAGCGTCTTATCCCCCCAGAGCTTCTGGACCTTTTCTTTCAAATCTTTCCCGTTACCGCTCTCAAACAGTTCACCGGTCTTACCAACCTGAATCAGTTCTGGGATACCGCCAATGTTCGCTCCCAGCACCGGCGTGCCGTACATCTGGGATTCCATCACGGAGAACGGGCAGTTCTCATACCACTCAGACGGGTAGATGGAGAACCGTGCCTCACGGATGAGCTTTTCCAGTGCCTCACCCTTCTGGAAGCCAACGTTTTTGATGTTCTTAATACCATTTACCGTCTCTTCCAGCGGGCCAGTGCCGGCGAAGATGAACTGCACATCCGGCAGCTCCTTGCAGACCTTGATAAGTGTGCCGATGCCCTTCTCCTCAGAGAAGCGGCCGAAGTAAAGGACGTAGTCCTTCTTTTCCGTTTCCTTCCACTCCACCTTATCGATGAAGTTGTGCATTGCCACAGTCTTCGTTGCAAACAGCGGGTTGCTGTCCATCTTGCTCTTCATGAACTCAGAGCAGCAGATCATGGTGTCAATGTACTTATAGGTGCCCTTCCACTTCCAGAACTCAGCCTCCATCATGCCGATGGCAGATTTTGCCGTGGAACCGTGGATGCACTTACCTTTCATGCAGTTCACGAAATGACCGCCGAGGCACTTCTCACAGTTCTGATGCGTGTTCGGATTGTTCAGCATGTGGTTCGGGCAGACCAGCTGGTAGTCATGTGCCGTGAAGATGATCTTACAATCTCTTCCGGTCTCCTTGCGCCACTTCACGATTTCCAGGATGATGGAAGGTGTCAGCTGGTAGTTAAAATTGTTCAGATGACAGACATCCGGCTTGAAGTCGTCCAGAACTTTTCTCAGCTGTACTCTTGCTTCCTTGCTGTAGATGGTCTTGATCGGGTAGGTCAGCTTGCTCAGTTTGCTGCCGCCGTGGAAGTCCATATCAGATGTATAAGCGTTGACCCGGTTACCCACGCAGCGGCCTTCATGCTCCATACCGAAGTACTGAACCTCATGTCCGTGCTGCTCTAGCGCCTCACCCAGCTTAAATATGTAGGTTTCTGATCCACCGTTTGGATATAGAAATTTATTTATTATCAATACTCTCATCTATTATTTTCTCCTGTACAGTTTCATCGTTTCCTTTACAACTTCATCCCAGTTGTATTTTGCACAGATAAAGTCAGCTGCCTGATTCTTCATTTTCATAACCATTTCAGGATGGTCACAGGCATCTTGCAATTTTTCTCGCAAGTCCTCTACATCTGACTTTTTGAAAATCAATGCCTTATCTTCCACAACCTCTGCGCACTCCGGAATATCCGAAACCAAACAGCAGTTGCCGTAGCTCATTGCTTCCAGTAGACTTAGCGGCATTCCTTCCAAATCAGACGGCAGCGTGTAGATGTAAGCGTTGCTGTATAGTTCATCCAGCATTGCTCCCTGCACAAACCCAGTAAAGAGAATCCGATCGTCACCCTTCTCCAGTTCTTTCAATTCCTCCATAAAGGAATCCGTATCACTAGAGCCGCCTGCGATAACCAGCTTTTTATCCGTCTTGACATTCTTGAAGGCCTCAACCAGATATCGAATCCCCTTTTCTGGCACCAGACGACCGAGGAACAATATGTAGGAATCTTTCTCCAATCCAAAATGATCCGTGATCAGCTTTGCTTCCCGAACCTCTGGCCGATTGACACCATTAGGGATAAAATGTGTCTCCCTTCCGTAGGTCTCCAAGAAATACTTCTGCACGTCTTTGCTTAGAACAATGATCTCGTCCGCATATTTCACAGCATTCTTTTCGCCGCCACGAATGAACTTGGATGCAACGCTTCCGCGCCACTTCTCGCGATCCCAGTCCAAGCCGGCCGATGTCAAGTCTTGGACAACATTTTTCACAAATAAATTTGAAAAAAAAGCAAAAAAATAAGCCCTACAAGGCTTTCAGTCGGTATCGAACCGATCTGAGCCTTGTAGGGCTTAACAGTTTACACTATATGTTTTTTCTTAGACCGCCTGCAGAGAGGTGTTTTCCATCACTTTCTTGAATTCCTCTACTGTCATTCCAGCATCTTCCGCTGCTTCTTCAATTGTCACACGGCCTTCTTGCAGTTTTTCAACAAATAGAACTTTTAAAGAACAACTCAAGCCGTAAAAAAAGCCTTTAGTTATCGTAGTTTTTCTCAGTTTACCATATTATATCACACTCACCAATGTAATATCATGGGCAACTTCGCCTTTTTGAAATTCAATCCATGCTGTTCAGTTTATCCACGAACTGCTGCACGGCAGATACGATCTTACGAATCCTCTGCCGAGAACCCCAGCGCACCGGCGATAGGCGCACAGTACTTGAACGTCTTGCCCATCATGGAGAATTGGTGTTCGCATTGGAAGAAGCAGCGGCAGTCACCGGCAGGAACTTCTTGCCGACATTCTCCACAGAAGATCCAATGTTTTGGAGCTTTTCTCCAGCTTCATCGATCTTGGCAAGAGTCGCATTCTGGATGCCATTTGCGTAACCACCTCCTTTTGGGCATAAGAAAAGCCCTACTTTCTTTGACATAAGTAGGGCAAAATTAAACTATAAAATTCTTAACTTGAAATTTCTATGGTGATCTTGCTTGATCAATTTCACAAAAAGTTGTTTTTCTGAAATTTCTTTCGCTTCGTATTTTCACGATAAAAGGAAGTAATCATGACAAACCGAGCTGGTACACTCGTGGGTAATCTGTCAGGCGAAATGGCTTATGAATCTTTTCGACCGACTCTGCTTCCACCGAATCCTCCTATTGAGGTGTCTGGTGAGCTTTTCACGAAACTTATGCACTCTTCGCAGGAAGCACCTGATAGGTCACGATCACATCTGTGACATACACAGGAGTCTTGTCAGAGGCTTCGCCCCAGCGGAGTGTTTTCCATCATTTTCTTAAACTGCTCCACTGTCATTTTTGCCTTTTCAGCAGCGCGCTCTATTTTTAAATCACCATCTCGGACAAGCTGCACCAACATCCGCATCTCACCAATGTTAATGCCTTCTTCTCTGCCTTCGGCCTTCACGCCTTGACTAAGGTTGCACATAACAAACACCTCTCTTTCCAGTTCTTCGTTCATTGCAACGCCAAATTCTTCTTCAAGAATTTTCTTTTTCTCTGTGGTTGCTCTGGTCGAATGGAATAACGAACCAGAGTGTTTTGGAACTTCTTGGTTGGGTGTGTACAAACCCAGATGCAGATTCCTCATCCCAAAAGCCAGTCGATGACATTCACAACTTTTATGCCATCGTAATTTCCGAGTGAAAAACGGTCCAGTGTCAGGACAATCTTTTCATAATTATCCTGAATGCTCCGCAGCGGTCTCATCTCTCTCTCAAAGGTTTCTTCCGCCGTCATATCAGCGGTCACCTGATAATAGGTAAGCACGCCTTCCTTCTGTGTCACAAAGTCAACTTCAGTAGAACCATATTTTCCGATATTGACTTTGCCGCCCCTTCGTGAAAGTTCAAGATACACAATGTTCTCAATGGTAAATCCAAGATCGTATCGTTTTCTTGGAAGAATGTGGTTTCTGATTCCCATATCTACCATGTAAAACTTATTGTTGACCTTTAAGAGCTGCTTTCCTACAATGTCAAATCGCTCCACAGGATAAAAAATAAAAGACTCTGTCAGGGCTTCAACATAATCGCTGACTGTGTTTTGGGATACTTTTCTGCCAGCTGAGATCAGATAGTCGGTTATACTTTTCATAGACACCGGGCTGCCGATAACGCTTGCCAGATATCTGGCAATTGTCTTCAGTAACGCAATGTCTGTGATTTTTCGTTTTCCACTCTCTTTTTCTCTTCTTGTCTGCCGCTGCTCAATATCTTTTACAATGACGGTGTTGTAGATTCCTTCCAAATACTGATCTATTTTTTCATCCGTACGGTTCATTACTGCCACATACGGAATTCCGCCAGTTTTCATAAACTCTGCAAAAGCTTCCTCTTTTGCCATACCTGTCACCGCCATATACTCGTGGAAAGAAAGCGGCAGCATCTTGATCTCTGTGTACCTTCCTGACAAAAGCGTTGCAAGCTCACTTGACAGCATATATGCATTGGAGCCTGTGATATAAACATCCACATGATCTCTGATATAAAGGCTGTCAACCACTTTCTCGAATGATGGAACTTCCTGAACCTCATCCAAAAAGATGTATGTCATCTTATCAGCACACAAGCGTTCTTTGAGGTAATTGTAAAGCTTCATATAATCTTTTAAGGGCTCGTAATCCAGATTTTCAAAGTTGATAGAAATAATCTGTTCTGGTGCGACTCCATTCGCCAAGAGTCTCTGCTGATACTGTTCCAGAAGTACAGATTTTCCACAGCGACGGATTCCGGTCACGACCTTGATCTGCCGCTCATCTTTCCATGCCCAAAGCTGGTCAAGATATTCTTTTCGTTCAACCATATCTGCATTCCTCCTTTTTTCTCAGTATAGCATATTATACGCAGAATATCAAATTATTTTCCCGTTTCGGAAACTTTTATTTTATCAGACTCAATATTTTCTAATTATGGAAATTGTCAGATACGAGGCATGAAAAAGTGTTTAACTCCAACTCCACCAAAGCAGATCTATTCGCATGGGTAGAAACGCTCAATCTATAACCTTCCCATTCCTATGGAATGAAACACCCTCATAGCAGAGAAGATTTACGAATCCTCTCAACTATGAGGGCGTTGTTTTTTATTCATGCAGTTCCAATGGCAAACCATCTGGATCAAAGAAAAATGTCATCTTCTTTTGGGTGTAGCTGTCCAATCGAATCGGTTCGCATCCTATCCCCATCTGTTCCAGTTCTGCTACAGTGGCTTCCACATCCTCCACCCGGAATGCTAGATGCCGCAGTCCGCAGGCTTCCGGTCGATTCACGCGCTTAGGCGGGTTCGGCTCTGCGAAGATCTCCAGTTCAATCGCATCAGCACCCTCACCAACACGCAAATCCAGTTTCCAGTCATTCCGTTCTTTACGGAAGTTTTCTCGTACAATCGCAAATCCCAGCTTATTCACATAGAAGTCTTTCGATTTCTCATAATCTGAAACGATGATTGCCACATGATGAATCGCTGCTAATTTCATATTCTAGGTTTCACCTTTCCTTATATGTACCATACTTGCCGAATCGTTGCTGCCACCAGTTCCAAAAACACAGCCACGCTGCCAACCACCTGCGGAATCATAAAAATCACAAATCCTCCGATCAGCATTTGAAGTGCTTCCATCCCCTGCGACTGCTTCATCAGGAATGAAAGCACTGCCGTTGCGAACAGCACACTGCCCAGCAGATAGAATATCCATGCTGAACAACAATAAAGGAACATCACGAACCATTTCAGCAGCCATACTACTACGAGTAGCGGCAGGGTCAACAAGGTCAATATCAGTTTTGCCAGCTTTCGGGTTATACTCATTTCGTCCTCCTTCCGGTTGGTCTGTTGCCCATATTATATCACACTCACCAATGTAATAGCATGGGCAACTTTGCCTTTTTTGATATTTAATCTGTGTGCAATGCTCTTACGGCATCCTGTATACTCTGCTCATATTTGAACTGTACAACGATTCGCCCACCCTCATGCACATAAACATTTTCGATGAAGGCCGATACCATGCTTGCCGTAAGTCTCGTGCCGTGCAGGAAATTTTCTGCCTGTTCTGCCGCTGCGCGTACCGTTCCTGGAACAACGCTCTGGGCAGCTTCTTCCGCCTTGGATTGTTCAATTTTATCCTGCACCTCTGCAATCTTCCTATCATATTCTTGTTTTTTGTTCTTATAGTTGTCCAGAGAGAGCGTTCCGGCTGCGTATTCCTCATACATCCGCATCTTCTCGCCTTTCAGATTTTTCAGTTCCTGCTCCATCGATGTTTTTCGACGACTTGCCTTTCTACTGGCTTCTTTCAAGCTCTGTTCTTCCTTTTTAATATCACCATAGAGAGAGCCTAATAAAGAAAGTTCTTTTTTCAATGCCTGAAATACTGCATTTTCAATATCATTGGCCTGAAATATCTCCGATGAACATTTGGTCTGCCCGATAAGTTCCTGTCCCTCTCTGCACCAGAATATGGGAGAAGTCTGTTTGTAGTCATATCCCATAGCTCGTCTGCAATTACCGCATCGAACTTTTCCCTTAAGTGGAAAATCCACGCTGCCCATTACTACTTTATTGCGGTTGTTTATGACAAGCTGCGCTTTTTCAAATTCTTCCCGGCTGACGATGGCTTCATGGGTTCCTTCCGTAATGTACTGCTGCCCTTTCGGAACAGTACGAGAGATAGACTTACCGGAAATCAACCTTTGGCTTTTTCCCAGAACCATCGCACCGGTATACACATACGCTGTGAGAATTTTCCAGACACGAGTGGTATCCCAAAGTATCACAGGCGCAATCGTGTAAGTTGTCTCTTTTCCATACGCCTTATGCGCCCGGTTATAAACACTCGGCACCGGAGCATTTTCATCATTCAGCGTCATCGCTATTTCTCGCGTCCCCAGTCCCAGAATCGCAAGGTCAAAAATACGACGGACAATTTTAGCCGCTGGTGGGTCAATGATATATGATCCTTTTTTATTCGGGTCAAACTGATAACCAAACGGTGCAGAAGATGCTGTAGAAATCCCCTTACGCCACTTCACTCGATTGGCTGTCCGAAGTTTCTTTCCTGCATCCCGGCAGTACATGGTGTTTACCAGATTACTTACAACCAAATCCATCCCCAGTGTCGCACCATTATAATTGTTGCTGTCATAGTTGTCATTGACGGAGATGAGCCGGACACCCAGCAGTGGAAAAATCTGCTCCATGTATTCGCCCACACCAATGTAATCACGTCCAAAACGAGAAAGGTCCTTTACGATAATGGTATCAATCTCGCCACTGCGCACACCATCCATCATCTTTTGAAAGCCCGGTCTGTCGAAATTGCTGCCTGTGTAACCATCATCCACAAAATCCATCACCGGCAGATTTTGCAGACTTTCTTTGTGGGAAATATACCGCTGAATCAGTTCTTTCTGGTTTTCGATGCTGTTGCTCTTGTCTTTTCCATCCTTACCCAAATCACCGTCCGCCCTTGAAATGCGCTGATACGTTGCAATCATTTTCCCGCACTCTCCTTTCCAAAGTCTGCTAACACATCTTGAAATCCAAATACAATGCGAATCCGCTTATCTGCACTCACTTCGATTCTCTGCACGAGGGATTTTACCAGCTGAGCATCAAATCCAAAGTCATCAAGATGCGCTTCCAGGTTAGAAGTCATATTCAGATATTCTCTAATCTGTTGTTCTGCTTCCATCTTTTTTGCTTCTGCTCTCTGCAGTGCTGTCCGCAGGCTATCATACTGTCTGGAATACTCTTCCCGGATCTGTTGATATTCTTCGGAATCCACCGCGCCTGCCACATAATCCGCATAAAGCTGTTCTCTTTTCTTCGCCATCTGCCCAACCTTATCCGTCAGGCTCATTACCTCACTCTTTGCACGGTAGACAGGATTCTGCATATCTTCGATTTTTCGCAGTTCTTCCAGAATTTTGCGCTTATCACTGAGCCGAACGATGAAAAGATGCAGCTGATCCATTACCAGAGCTTTCAGAAGTTTTTCCGTAATCTGATGTCCGATGCACTTATCATCCGCCTGCCTTGCTCTGCAAATATAGTAGCAAACCTTTTTACTTTCTTCTGCTCCATGCGGAAGCCTATCAAAATCCATCGGTCTGCCACAGTCTGCACAGAATACCATTCCGGCAAGGTCATTCTGATACTCCGTGCGAATCTGTTCTGTTTCTGCTCTTACTGTTTTGAATACTTTCTGATTCTTCGCCAGAATATCCTGCACCTTTTCAAAATCATCCCTTGCAATGATGGCTGGATGTGTATTTTTTGCCACGTACCACTGTTCTTTCGATAAGTCACGTTTGTCCTGCCCCGCAAAAAACTTCTGTGTGCTTTTATTGTTGATGGTATCTCCCACATAGGTTTGGTTGGCCAGCATATGCCGTATCGAAGTTTCGCCCCATTTTTTATAAGTAACGACATCCTTTCCCTCAACAATTTTCCGATGCCACTCTCGTGGGGTAGGAACCTGCAGCAAGGTCATCCGTCTGGCGATTTCATAAATCGCTACGCCCATCAGTGCCCACTGAAAAATCAACTGTACATAAAAAGCCGTTTCCGGGTCAATCTCATTTCGTTTTGTCACAGGATTCCGAATATATCCAAACGGAGCATCACTTCCGACTGCATAGCTGGCTTCTTTTTTACGCTGCAGGGAACTCCACACCTTTTTGGAAATGTCTTTCGCATACATGGTGTTGATCATATTCCGAATCGGAAGAGCCATGCTTTCCATATCCTCTTTGCGCGTACTATCAAAATTATCGTTGACAGCAATCAATCGAACACCAAGAAACGGAAATACAGTTTCAATATAGTACCCCGCTTCCAGATAGTTGCGACCAAAGCGCGAGAGGTCTTTTACAACGATACACTTGATCTTCTTCTGCCGCACATCGTTCATCAAACGGGTAAAGGCCGGGCGCTTAAAATTTGTTCCTGTAAAGCCATTGTCAAAATAAGTATCCACATAATTCAGTTCACTGCTGCGGTTAATAAAATCCTGTACCAGTGCAATCTGCGTTTCCATGCTTTCGTTATCTTCGTTATCTTCCACCGAAAGCCGTCCATAGATTGCGGTTGGTATTTTTCCTTCATCCAATTCCGGGAACTGCACTGAAATCACTGCTTGTTCCGGTTGGGGCAAATTCTTTCTACTCTTTCGTGCCATCGTCTGTACCCTCCAATTCTATCCGTTCAAGCATCTGCTTCCATTCCTGTGTTTTCATCGTTAAATTGATTTCTGCCTGCCTATCGCCCAAAAATGTAACCACGACCTGTTCAATGTATTTTTTTACAAAATTACGATCCAGTGCCTCTGGGGTCTTATATTGTTCCATCTGCTGAATCCACGGATTTCGCAAACTCAATGCCCGTTCCCATACCGTCGTATTTTCCATGATTGCCGTAAGCTGTTCATTCAGCTTTCGATGGGCTTCTTCATAGTCCAGAACTTCAGCATGATACTGTTCTTCCGTGATTTCATCGGCCATATAGCATTCATATAACGGTACACGGCGAAACTGTTCCATATTAAGTTCAGCCAGAATGGTCTTCATCTGCATCGAACTATCAGCTCTTACTGCTTCAATTGCTTTTCTGCCAGCTCCCTGCTGAATTGCGGAGTACATCTTTTCTTCTTCTCGACGTTCTCTCTCCATAGCATCTATCACCTTTTTATATACAGATGCAGCCGGAGCTTTCAATTCCTTTCCATTCTCCTTGTGAGCACGGCAGTAGCTGCAATAGAATAGTTCTTCTCCCGTTTTCTTATCCTTATGCCAATAAAGTGGACGTCCACAGGTACAAATGGTACGCTTTGCCAGTGGATTCGGTTTTTTGTATTTTTTCCGAGTCGATTTTTTGTTCTCACCCTGCCGCATATTGCACGGAAGCGCATAAAACTGTTCTTTTGTCATGTACGGCTCATGGCAGTTCTCTGCAATAATCTGATGGCTTCCGTTTGCCGTTGCACCCGTGTATGTTGGATTTCTGAACAATCCCCTCAGATTATCCGATGTCCACAGATCAGGTTCTCCCTCATATGGTTTTCCCTGAATTCTTTTTTTGTGCTTCATTGGCGGTTCGACATTTTGTTCGTTCAACCATTTTGCAATATCGCCCATCTTCTGTCCCGATGCATATCTGGAAAAAGCTTCGCTCAGATACGGCGCAACCTCTTCATCCTTTACCATGTTGCTTTCACCATTCCTGCGGATATAACCAAACGGAACAGAATTGGTCAGTCGGAATCCTGCGCCCTGCTTTTTCCTCCATGCAAACATGATTTCCGCGTGCATCTCGCAGCGTTTTTCCTCAAAATAGTCCTCAACCTCTTTTCGACTGGCGGTTCTGGTGTCCAGTCCTTCTTCCAGCACGATCAGGTTAACACCTGTCTCATAAAGAGTTTCCTTGATTGCCTGACGCGCCGCCGGGAAGTCAGGCCCACAGTAGTACATAGATGCTACAATGATGCAATCAAATTTTCGCTCCACTCCATCATCAATCATTTTGTCAAATGCTGCACCTACGTTTTCAGCATTCTTGCGATCAGAATACCTTTTCTGTAAATTTAACTCTTTATGTTCAGCCAGGTATTCTGCAATGCGCTGATTCTGGTCGGCAATCGTCAGTTCACCTTTATGGTTTTTCCAAGGTATCGTCCGGGTATAACTTACGCATTTCATACTGCACCCTCCTCCGTTTCTGTTGTCAGAACACTGTTGCAATATTCCAGTACATTGCGGATTTCCTGGTCGAAGCGATATTGGATGTGAATGTGCTCCTTATCATAGACTGTAATGCTTTCCACCAGTTCTACCAGAACACGGCGATTCAGACTCGTTAAGTTTTGATAGGATTTAAAATCTTCGATCCACGGCAAATGTTCCACATCCAGATTGTTCAAACTATCCAGTTGACAGTCCATTTCCATTTTTGCCTTACGGATATTTTCGATTTTTTCGTTAAAGGAACAGCTGAACTCTTTGTACTCATCCTTACTGACAATGCCGTTGCTCATATCTTCGTAAAGCTGACGGCACAGGGTCTGGTATTTCTGTTCTTCCTGTTCCAGCACTTTCATGTGCTCTTCTACAGATTTTAACCTTCGTTGGTTTTTGGGAATCTCGTTGATTTCATCCAGACGTTCTTCTAGTCCGCTGATCTGCTGAATCTTTTCCTGCAATGCAGCCAGCACCACTTCTTCCAATTTACTTTCCCTAATGTGGTGTGAAGAACAGCCCAGGCCCTTATGATTTGTGACGCAGTTCAGATATATATACTTTTTACCTTTTTTTGATACGGTGCACCGCACCATATTCTGTCCGCAGTCACCGCACCGAACAATACCTGAAAAGAGATGGACTATCTTCTGTCCTTTCGATGCACAGGTGTCCAGCTTTAAAACTTCCTGCACGATGTCAAACATTCTTTGTGAAATGATGGCCTCGTGTGTATTGGGAACTTTGATCCAGCAAGATTCATCTACGTCCCGGATTTTCTTGATCTTGTAATTGATTTTTTGCCGTTTACCCTGCACCATCGTTCCGGTGTAAACTTCATTTTTCAGAATCCGAAGTACCTGAATCGCCTGCCACTTTGCATGAGTTCCAGTCTTGAAACCACTGTGATAATTTAATCCGCACAGCCGTTTGTATTCACTGGGAGCCAGGACCCCTTCGCTGTTCAGTTGGTCTGCAATAGAGTTTGCACTCATGCCTTCCAATTTTCTGCGATAGATAGAGCGAACAATATCTGCTGCGTACTCATCTACCACCAATCGATTTTTGTTCTGTTCATCTTTACTGTAGCCGTACACTGCGTACCCGCCGATGAACTCCCCCTTGCGCCGCTTAATGTCCAACTGGCTCCGAACCTTAATGGAAATATCCCTGCAGTAGGAATCATTCAGCAGGTTTTTGAAGGGAACCACGATGCTATCTGAATCACTGCTCTCAGTGTTTGCGTTATCGTAGTTATCATTGATGGCGATGAACCGAATCCCCATCATCGGGAAAATCCGTTCCAGATACTTTCCCATTTCAATGTAGTTACGGCCAAGTCGAGACAAGTCCTTAACTATGATGCAGTTGATTTTGTCGGATTGGATGTCCTCCATCATCTGCGTAAAGCCCGGCCGTTCAAAATTGGTTCCCGTGTAACCATCATCTGCATATTCTCCTACCAAATGCAGTTCTGGTCGTTCTGCAACGAAATTCTGAATCAATTCTCTCTGGTTTCCGATGCTGTTGCTTTCAGCCTTATCTCCGTCCTCGATAGACAATCTCAGATAAGCCGCTGCTCGTATGCCCTTATTCTTTTTTTCCTTATAATAAAACAAAGCCATTAAACCTCCCGTCTCCACGCAATTCGCATGGTAAAATTCAGAAAGTTAATGGCTTTTGATTGCACATATTTACTTAACCCGTCTGTATTCTACCAAGCTGTGGCACAAAAATCAAGCTGTAGCGTACATTTTCAAAAATCTTTTTTTCAGTGTTTTCCCATGCTCTGCAAGAGGCAGTCCCACAGTTCACTGCCCTCTGGCCGGAACGATTCATACACGGTGATACCCTTAATGATAATTTTTCTGTGATGGTCAGGCTCCGTTCGCTCCTGCTTCACTTTTTCGTCCATTCGCTCTTTCTGCTTCATCGGATCAATCCTCCTTTACTAATAGGAATCCAGAAGGGCATTTTGGAATACAGTTTTTGAAAGAAATTTTAAAAAAACTGAAAAGTGTATTCCAAATAAAGGCTGCGGATTCCTATTTATAGAAGCATCTTTTTAGGGTAAGCCTTCGGATTACGGCAGAAGTCTGGGTCTTTTCTCTCTTAGCGCAAGATTCGCCCATAGTAACTCAAAACTCACTTTCGTGATTTTTCGTTCCCGGCAATCTTGATGGGGATTCCGTTCCCCATTCCCACGGTACGCACAAAATCTCAGATTTTGGCTATCTGGCTCCACACGAATGTGTTCGCAGCCGAACGCCTACGGCTTATCGGAAGTTGCTTCGCAACTATAAAAACGCAGGAGGATCACACTATGGCACGACCCAAAAAGGAAGAAAGTATCAGACGCACCAGCAATGTAATGGTTCGTTTCAGCAGCATTGAATATGAACTGGTGGCCGGATATGCAAAAGATGCTGGTTATCCCATCTCTACTTTTGTGCGCAAGCAGGCTCTATCTGAAAAAGTGACTGTCAACTACAACATCGTTGCCGATATTGGCGAAATTCAGAAGTTGACTGCTCAGGCCGCAGGCATCGGAAATAATCTTAACCAGATTGCCCGCTATTTCCACGGCGGCGGTCTGGCATCGCGCGGAATGTTGGAAGAACTGAAAAAGTGCATTGCGGAAATCCGTGAACTTCGGCAGGAAATCGTTCAGCTTGGAGGTGTATACCGTGGCAATTCTAAAACACATCGCAAGTAAAAATGCCAATTACGGGAGTGCCATCGACTATCTGAAATACCAGCATGATGAATTTCATCTGGTTCCTGTCCTTGATGAAAACGGGAATATGATGCTCCGGGATGAATTTTACCTTGAGGGATTGAACTGTGATCCCGAAACCTTTGACCTTGAATGCGAACTGTTGAACCAGGAGTATAACAAGAACAACACTTACGATGAAATCAAAAGCCACCATTACATCATCAGCCACGATCCGAAAGACAACACTGACCACAACCTGACTGGTGAGTGGGCGCAGGCCATCGGCATGGAATATGCAAAGGCCAATTTTCCGGGGCATCAGGCTTTGGTCTGTACCCACACCGATGGTAAAAACGGCACAGGCAACATTCACACCCACATCATAATCAACAGCCTTCGCAAATCTGATGTTGACCCGCAGCCATTCACCGAGCGGCCTATCGACTGTAAGGCTGGCTACAAGCACCACCTTACCAAAGACTATTTGAAGCACTTACAGAAATCGTTGATGAACATTTGCCAGCGGGAGGGACTGCATCAAGTCGATCTGCTCTCCCCTGCTGCGGACAGAATCTCGCCGCAGGAGTATTACGCCAAACAGCGCGGTCAGCAAAATCTGGACATTGCCAACATGGAACTTATGATTGAAGGCATTACCCCCATGCGTACTACTTTTGAAACAGGCAAAGAAAAAGTCCGCAACGCCATTTCTGACATTGCGGAACAAGCCACATCCTTTGAAGAATTTCAAAGACTCTTGAAGGCAGAATACGGTATTTTAGTAAAAGACCATCGAGGACGATTCAGCTATCTGCCTGCTGACCGACAGAAGTATATCTCTGCCCGTGCGCTAGGTTCCAATTATGACCGCGACAGACTTCTCCGAATTTTTGCAGAAAATGCAAGGACCGCAGAGCAGAATAATCCTCATTGGGCAGTAGACAATCCTATGGCCATCCTGTTCATCAAGTCCGATCTGCGCCTTGTGATTGACTTGCAGACCTGTGTAAAAGCCCAGCAGAGCCGCGCTTATGCGCAGAAAGTCAAGATTTCCAACCTGCAGCAGATGGCCCGGACGATTGCCTATGTGCAGGAACACGGCTATGACTCTTATGAAAAACTTTCAGAAACTGCAGAGGCCATCTATACCAAAATGGCAAAAGCGCGCGGCGATGCAAAGCTCACTGAAAGCAAGCTACGAAAAACAAACGAGCAGATTCATTACCTTGGTCAGTATCTCTCCACAAAATCCATTTACGGAGAATTTCTAAAAGCCCCGAATAAGAAGATTTTCCGTCAAGCTCACTCGGACGAACTTGCCCAATATGAGGAAGCACTTCAAATTCTGAAGCAGCACTCGCCTGATGGGAAGTTTCCTACCATGAAAGACCTCCGGGCAGAAAAAGAGCAGCTTACGATTCAGAAGGATGCCCAATACGATACTTACCGTTATTTCAAGGATTATCACAAAGAACTCCAGACCGTGTGTGCCAATGTAGACAGCATCCTCGGCGCAGAACAAGAAGTGCAGCAGCACGAACAGCAGCACACGCGAAAATACGAACCGTCCCTCTAACCAGTTTTCAAAGTCCCCTAGAAACAAAAATAGCCAGCGTATCATGTGGTCCACACAATACGCTGGCTATTCGTTTCACTTACTGCTTGTACCGCAGCATACCATTTTTTAGTTCAATAAATTTCCCATCAAAGATTTCCTGCAACACCTGCCTGCATGGTATCCGTTGCAATCTTCTGACCTCAGACGCTTCCATTACGCGGAAAGTGGTTTGGTGGTGATCCTGATAAAATGCAATGAGTGATTCAATGTACGGCTCAGCATCGGCAATCGTCCAATTTGATTCTTCTTTTAAGCGTGAGAATACTGACACCAGACTGATGCACCGAACATCTTCAAAATTTGTGGCTCCATTCCGAGCATTTTTGTCATCGGAGCAGAATACATAGATCTGCTCACCAAGCATCACCGACAAGACCTGCAATAACACAAACGACTTGATTTCCCCAAGATTATTTTTCTTACCAACTTCTATATCGAGTCGTTCAAGCTCTTTCAAATAGTCCTCTCTCGATATTACCGTGTAATCAGCCTCTTCCAATGCCCGATAATGTTCCGAAAAGTAATCCTTAGAAAAGGCATCGCAGGCCAATTTTAACATCTGCGTATAAGTCGCACACGCCAGCGGCCCTCGCACAAGTGACAGGCTTTCAAGGATTTCCTGATCCGTGTAGCTTTTTATCTTTTGCGCTCCAATCTTCTCGCTCAACCAGATTGGCGTATCAGCATTATACCGATTGAGTTCCGTTACAATTTGCGCATGACAAAAGAACTCATACTCCGGCAATTCCATGACCCGATCAATCAAATGATTGCCGCCATCATCTTGAACAGAGTGCGTTTTGGAAATGAAGTCAGTATCCAGCAGTGCGTATCTTTTCACTTCGATCTGACACCCCCTCAATCCAAGCCGTACTCTTTTTTCAATTGAGCAAGATAGGCCACATCTTCTTTTTCTCTGGATTCCGTCAGATACTCATGCTGTCTGTTATACTCAACTTTCTCAAGGAGTGTGCCAAAAGATTCTGTTCCTTTGCCATCGAGCTGCCAGCGTTTTGCTTTACCTGTCAGCGATACTCTTTCCATTACGTCCGCAGAGCCTACCTCCAGCAGCTTTTCAGCCTGCTGATGAGATATGTTTCCGCTTTCAAACAAACGCAGTACAACTGCCTTATAGGGCATTGCAAACATATCCATAAGCATCAGGACAGAATCTACTGTAACCAAATCTTTATCAAGCCCATACAGCAGAATCTGCTCATGGAGCAGTTGATCCGACATCAGAAGCAGCCCTGCAAAGGCATTTGCTTCCAAATCCTCCTGCGTTCTTCCTGTTTCATCCCCTGTTGCCGAATCCAGCATAGAACCATTTTTTATATAGCTCTGGTCTGCATTTTCCACATAGCAGTAGATATGATACAGTTCATGCGCCGCCGCAAAAAATTGCTTACAAAGCGGAAGTGCTGTATTTACGCACACAAAAATCGTATCCTGCTTCAAAAAAGTCAACGCCCATAATTCATCATCATGGATCGGGTAACGAAGCAGTTCCAGCGCGATTTCTTTCTTCCTGGCATAGTTCTGTATGACAGCAAAGATATTGTCCTTGATAATAGAATTGCCGACATACTCTGCCGAGAACTGTCTGACGATGGATTGGATTTCATCAAATTTCTTGTTTTGGCTTACAAAGAGGCTATCTTCCAGAACATTGCTCATCACTTATCCTCCCATGGCTGCTCCATCCTTTTGCCATTCTCGCACACCCTAGTATGGAACAGAATCATATCGGACAGTTCATCCGCAAGCCGGATTCCCTTTCTTGCTTCCTCAGTTTTAACACGCCCCATAAACGCATGGATTACATTTGTGTCCATCGGCTTTTCTGGCATCTTCATCAGAGAATCCATCGACACATGAAGGTATTCAGAAATTTTATGAAGTTCAATCGCGTTGATTGCTCTTGCACCATTCATGATTTTGCTCATTGTCTGCTTGGAGACTCCAATTCCTTCTGCCAGATCAACTTGCTTTTTGTTTTCTTTTTTCAGTTCAGCCTGAATATTGTTTGCAATTATCATATTTACATCCAGCATATAATCGCCTCCTATTCTTGTACTTACATTATACGCTCTTTCAGAAAGAATATCAATCATTCGGAAACTAATTTTGACATTCATAATATTTTGTTTCCATTTCGGTTACAAAATAAGAGCGGTGGCTCTTTTTATGGAACCACCACTCTGCACTGTATCGGATTTTTAATTTTTCCGGCTTCTTTCCTGCTGCTGTTGCTGTTGGGGCTGACTTTCCTGTTTTCGCTCTTCCAGTTTGATGTGCAGGCGGTCAAGGACTGAAATCCGATTTCCGATGATACGCGGTTTCTTCGGATTATTGTTGACACAGCCATCAATCATGTTGTAATTCTGCTCTGTGCCGGATTCTTTGGCACGTTCTGCGGTGCCATTCTCCAAAAACTTCTGATGATGCAGCAGTTCCGGCTTTTGTTCTCGAAGAAACTTTTCGATTTTCTTCATAACCGAACTGTCAAATCCGTAAATCGTCTGCGCCACCAAAACTCCGCTGTCGTGGAGAACAATGTCCGGTTTTTGCTTTTTTGTCTGTTCACAGACAAGCTGCACAAATCTTTGCTCCTGCACATTCTTTTCGTCAATGACTTTCCATGTATCTGTTTGGCCTTCTATCTGATAGCCACCCTCATTCAAGATCAGATAGCTGCCCTCAGCTTTTGGTGCCAGAAAGCCATTGAACTTTACCAGTGCTTCTTTGTCCACATAGTAAAATGCGGTCTTTCCTGCCGCTGTGATTGCAATAACGTCACTGACACCAAATTTTCTGATTTTGAATTTGTCGGGATTCAGGCTTTCCATGTTTTCACGAATTTTCGCCGGGAACAGACCTTGCGATGCTTTAGCACAATAGCTGATTTCATAATTGTCCGTAGTTATCATAAAGCCGTGTTCGATCTGATACGCATAACTGCGGCAGCGGTATTCCCGATTTTTCTCACCATCATTGATCTGGTAGATCATAAACATATCTGTTGCCATTATTTCTCTGCCACCCCTGTTTTCTTGTTTGGTTCTTCCGGCTTATACCACTCCAACTCCAGCCCCTTGAACTGCTGCTCATTCAACTGCTGCATCTTCGGGATGGTCAGCTGAACCAGCGCAGTCATCTCTGCATCCTCTGCCACAAGCGGCTGGACTTCCGTCAACACCTGAATCGTATCTTTGAGTGTCGGCTGCTCAAACATCGCCATCAGCATCAATTCCAATTCATCAAAACGCACATTGCTCATAACTCCATCCCTTTCTTTTTCGCTTTCTTCGGCTTATCCTGTTCCTGTGCAGACTGCTCCTGTTTCTTGGCTTTCAGACTGCGCAGGGCATCCAGAACAGACTTTTTCGTACTACCGCGTTCATGCTCCTTACTCTGCTGTCGTGCCGCCATCAGCTTTTCCATATCAGAGATAGCCTGCTGCACCAGCTTATCATCCCTGAAGTAGTTGATGGAGTTGATGTTCTCGCGTTGTACTTTATCGTTCACGACCAACTCATACATTCCAACAAAGCCGCCATCTTCCTCGATGCAGAATCCAATGCACTTGTCAGCGTTCATCCGTTCAGACGGAATCTTGTCGTAGATTTCAAGTGCTTCTTCCATTGTCAGATGGTCGTGGAACTCTCCCGCAAATGTAAACTCCAAACACTCCGCGACATAAAAGCTGAGCGTTTCTTCCGGCGCAGGTCTTTCTGCGGCGAGCTTTTCTTTCAAAACTTCTGCCTGCTGCTCTGCCACCATATCGGCCTGTTCCCGCAGTTCTGCCGCGTCCATGACCTTGCCCTGTGCTGCATCACAGCCAAACTCTGCCAACAGCTCCATCATAGCCTCCTGCACAGGCTTATCTCCATCCGTTTCAAGGATGCCGCCATCCCGCTCCGTGAAGTCCTTATTATATAAGGTATAGTCGAAACCGTCCTCACAGGTCTGGATATGGAAATAGGCATCCGGCAATTCGTAGGCCAGTTCCACATCCTGCACGGCTAACGCCCCCTGTAACGGCTGGACAACGTGGTTCTGGACATACGGGTTATTCCAGCCCGGAACCGTTTTATAGTCCTCTACGATGGTGTCAATGCCGTTTTTGCACTGTAAAATATCCAGTGAACCAGGCAGCGGATCAGGATTCTTCTCCACCCCCAAGGCTTTCATGTAATGGTTTGGAAGTGCTTGATACTGCGACATTGCATCGTCGAGATTTCCAAACCGCTTAATTTCAAGCGGAACAGCCTGCCGGTTCTCGACCACATAGAGTTGCTTTACGAATGGCTGTTCCAATTCTTTCTGCTTTTCCAGTTTCTCTCGGTACATCGTCACAAAGCCATCCAGTACAGCCGAATGGCTGGTAACTACCCAATCTGCTCGAAATTTAATGATTCTCGCATTATTCTCCGGGGTGCCGACCTGCTCTGCCCATTCCTTATTGCTGTGAGAAAAGCGGCCATCATAGTTTTTGTAGCGCAAGGTATTCGCAAGAATGTACCCCACACGCTCCATACCATACTGCTTCACCACCTGATCAACTGCACCATCGCCAAGGTGCATCCCATCATAATTGTCCGCAATCGCTTCATGGATTGCCTGCTTACACTCGCTGTTCAGCCGATAGGATGTACGGTACAAATCCACCTCGTCACTTTCTTTGGCATAGCTGAACGGCTCGTAGTAGACAGGCACATCCGAATAGTCCTGCGCGCTGTTGTCCGGCACAGGCACAGCCTTTTCAATGATCTCCGATACCACATCTTCTTTTTTCGGCATATTCCATTTTTCAGAAAGATACTCTTTTACCGCATCCAGAAATTCGTCATCGAAGCCGTTCCACAAATCCTCTGCCACCAGCTTGCCCTGCTCATTGACTGCAACGCAGGCCGCCATGTCACCGTGTTCCTCATGCTCCAGCAGAAAGAACTTCTCGCCACCAATCTCCGTTTCATCAACAGCATACCATGTGCCGATATGCCCCTCGACTGCGATGTGGTCGGAATCGCCGTGGATCAGACCACTTCTTTTCTGTTGCTGTTCCTCCATAAACTCTCGCACGGTCAACTCTGCGCCCGTGAAGTTCAGCCCTTCCTCACCCAGTTCCAGCCGCCCGTCTGCGCCAAGGTCAAGTTCTTCAGCCATCAGAACAGATGCCGCATGGTTCACCACCACAGTTTTCTCTACTGTGACAGGCTGGCCGGGGTCGTAGTCCGAACCGCGCAGATCATAGCGATATAAGCCCTCCGGCACTTCTTCATCCCGCAGACGGCCATTGCTGAAAAGACCGGGCTTATCAAAGATTTCGATTTCCTGCAATTCCTCGTTCAGAAGGTTTTCTTTCTGCAAATCTATATTCCTTTCCTTGAAAAATTTCGGCAGTTCAGCAAATCCAATACTGTCCACATAGTAGGCTTTGACCGTACTGCCATCATTGAGTACCACCACATCGCTGACCGACAGCGAATGTCCTGTAAAGTCTGCCGGACGCTGGATATTGAACCGTTCATAAATGCCATCCAGCGTATCCTTTTCCGTAAGCAGCGCGGTATAGATCAGGTCATAATCTGCACGAGCAACCGTCATGCCTTTCGTCTGCACAAAATCTAGTCCCATGAAGCGGTAGTCGTGTTCCGGGTCACGGGCGGTGATCTGATAAATGCCGAACTGCTTTTTGCTGCCATACAGCAGCATATTTTCCTGTTCTGTCATATTTTTCTCTTGCTCCAAGTCCTTTGTTGCAATCTGGAAAGTATCACTTCCGCGCTCGATTTCCTCTCGCGCCGTGACAAGAATCGGCCACAGGCTGATGCGGACGAGATAAATCTGCTTTCCCTCGTCATACAGTCGTAAAGCCTGTTCACGGTTTATCACTGTCAGCGGAAAATCCGGGCGTGCATACTCGTTCTCTGCATAATCTTCCCGCTGTTCCAACAGAATCGCATCCCATGCGTCTGCCTTAATGCCGAAAATACCATCGTGCTGCTCGATTCCCTCTTGGCTTACATAATCACCTGCCGTTCCATCACGGAACAGCGGATAAATCTTCTCACCCAGCCGATGCCATTCCCGTGCGCCTTCTTTCGTCAGCGGCAGCACATCATCTTTCAGATAACCGTAGTCGTGCATTTCGGAAAGTCCAATCATCCCATCCGGTAGATTTTCAATTTTTTCCTGTGCCGCATACATCAGGCGGTTGGCTTCTTCTTTGTCATCCTCGGCCAGTGCAGCCGCCAGACCATTCACCAGTTCTTCCGTTGCAGCCCGGTCATCCAGCTTGAAAGCAAAATTCACGATGATGTTTCGCTGCTCATCATCAAAAATCGTTTTTTCCTGCTCCTTATTGGCAATCAGCTTTTCCGCATACTGCATCGCGGTCATGCGCTCTGCGCTCCTTTCCGCGACTGCCGCTTCCAGCTTTTCCAGAAAGTCGGCTGCGGTCAATCGAATCGTATCCATCGAATCTTTCAATTCCTTCATTTCCTTGCCGCTGGCCCAGCTTGCCACATACGGAAACGAATAATCGGACGTATCAATACCCAGAGCCGAGCAGACCGTAAATGCGATGCTTTCGGCTTCGGTTTCTTTCGTGAGCCTGTCTTTTTCTTCGCCACGCTGTTTCATCAAATCGCTATTATGCAGCATCGCATGAGCGACTTCGTGGATCATCGTCTTTATGGTCTGGCTCTCGCCCATGCCGACCTGAATGCAGATTTCTTTGTCTGTATCACTGTAATAGCCTTTGGCATCCCCTTCGATTTCATCAAACCGAATCGGCACAGGTGATACCTGCTCGATTGTCGCCGTAAGCAGCGCATAGTCTTTGACGCTGGCCGTCAGTTCGTTCACTTCCAGCGACGGAATCGGTTCCCCATCGGTCTGTGAAACATCGAAGACCGTCGTCACGCGGAAACGCGGAACCACATACTCCACACGTTCCATTTCCGGTTCACCGTTTTCGTTCAGCACAGCCAGGCCCGTATCCTTGTCGATTTTCTCGCGTTCCTCGACCTCCTTAATGGGAGCCGGAGCAATGATCTGGATGCCCTTTTCGCCTTTTTTGACGTAGCGGTTGAATTTATTCTTCCATGCGTTAAACCCTGCCACCAGTGTGGCATCAGGCCGCTGCATAGCGATCAGCAACGTATTATTGAAGCTGTAATTGTGGAATTTTGCCATCGTGCGCAGATACGTCGTGTACATTTCCGATGTAAAAATGTCCTTTACACCCTGCTCCAGCCGTTCCGTGATTTCTTTCATCTGCTGTTTGCGGTCAACTGCCATGCAAACCCTCCTTTTTCTTGACCCATCGTGTTTTCATCTGGCGCGGATATTGGTCAGCCTGTTTCGGTGCCTTCGCGCCGTTCCATTCCAAGCCTCCGGCTCTGCCCTCACAGGTGTAGCCGGCAGCTTTCAGGGAGCTGCCATTCTCCGTGTCCAGAATGTAGGTAATAACTTTGTTGTAGCCCATGGCCCGTGCTGCACGGTACGCCGCCGCATACAGGATGCTGCAAGCGTTCGGCGTTCCATCCGTACATAGACGGTTGACTTCCAGCGTGTAGCCATCGTCCAGCCGCCGTGCCACAGGTCTGCCGCAGATAGCAACGCCCACCAATGCGCCATTCTCCGATACGCCAATGGAGAACTTATGCCCTCGTGTCGGCTTATGATGGCGGTGATACTGCTGCACAAATGCGTTTGCTGTTTTCAAATTGATCGGTGTTAAAGTAAGCAAATTTCCTCCTTCCTCAAAAATACCCCCGCCAGATTCCTTGCAGAGATCTAACGGGGTTATCCTATTTACAGTTCCATATTGTGACTTTTCCGCTTCTGGGATTTCTGCGGTTCTGCGGTGCGCTCTGCCTGTTTTGCATGAAGCTGTGCCAGTACAGAGGGTTTCCGCACATCGTCCGCAGTGCGCTCTGCAACGCGGCCTGCATAGTTCATAGGCTGTCGCGGTCTGTCTGCAACTTCGGTTTCGGCTGCATCCTCATCCACGCCCAGTGCATCCTCACTGCCCTTTTCGTCCATGTTGAGCAGTGAATTCAGCTCTGCAAGGCGCGCAGATTTTTCAGCCAGTTCCGCTTCCTGCGCGAAAGAACGTTTGGCTTCTTCCTTTGCCTGCGCCAACTGCTGTTCCAAGGTTTCCAGTCTGCGTTCCACCTGTGGCAATGCTCTTTCGATGCCTGTCAGCGCATTGGTAACACGCAGAATGTTGCCCAGCGGGTCTTTGCCGACTTCCATCGAATAGTTCCATGCGCCCTTGATGGACAAACGGAACACCTTATCGAAGTTGTCAAACCGGGAATGCAGTTCAAACGCACCGTAGCTGCCGATCCTGCCCTCGGTACCAGCCGCCTTCAAAGCCTTACAAGCCTCGATGATGGCCGCACCCGCTTCCTTGCGTTCGGTGTACACCTTGCCGCTGATTTCCATAGCGAAGTGGTCTTTATCCTGCGCCAGAAGTAGTTTTGCCGCTTCCATATCGGTTTTCAGTGCTTCGATCTGACCCTTTGCCGCAGCGATTTCTCGCGGATAGCGGCGCGCAATATCCGATTCCAGACTATAAATCTGGCTGGTGTGGTTGGCTTTCAGCAGCTTCAGCTTACTGACCTGAATATCCAGATCCATCTTTTCCTTGATGTAGGGATTGCCCGTCGCCAGTGCCTTGATTTCGGCATAGGACAGCGCGGTATCGTCCACATCATCGCAGGCACGGACAGGCGACTTGGATGTCATAATCTGGCTTATAAACTTCTGTTTATTTTCCAGAATCTGCCACATATACGAATCAAACGTATTTTCAGTGACGTAACGATAGATTTTTACCTGCTTATTCCGGTTTCCCTGCCGGAGAATACGTCCTTCCTGCTGTTCCAGGTCAGAGGGTTTCCACGGGCAGTCCAGATGATGCAGGGCAATCAGCCGATCCTGAATATTGGTTCCTGCGCCAAGTTTCGGCGTAGACCCCATCAGGATACGCACCTGTCCGGCACGCACCTTTGCAAAAAGCTCTGCCTTTTTGGTTTCCGTGTTATACTCGTGAATGAATGCCACTTCTCCACGGGGAACACCTCTCGCCACCAGCTTTTCCCGCACATCATCATAAACATTGAATGTGCCATCGGTTTTTGGTATCGATAAGTCACAGAAGATCAATTGCGTTCCCTTATCTGCCGAAGATTCTTCCCAGACCTTGAACGCATTGTCCACGCAGCGATTGACCTTGCTTTCCGGCTCATCCGGCAGCATCTCGTTCATAAGACGCTGGTCGAGTGCCAGTTTTCTGCCGTCGTTGGTAATCTTCAGCATGTTATCGGACTTGGGATTCACACTGCCGTTGCGTACAGCCTCGGCACGGTCTGCAAAGGAACTCACCATTTCTTCCTGTATCTCGCTAGGTTTCAGCACTTCGTTGATGTACTCTGCTTGCGGCACAGGCAGGTTCAGCGTATCTGCTGTCTGTACATCTGCGGATTCCTTGAACAGCGAAATCAGTTCCGGCAGATTGAAGAACCGGGCAAAACGTGTTTTCGCACGGTAGCCGGTTCCTTCCGGGGAAAGTTCGATTGCCGTGACGGTTTCACCGAAGGATGCTGCCCAATCATCGAAGTGGCTCAGTCCCATCTTCTGCAGGGTGTCATACTGGAGATAACGCATAATGGTGTACAGTTCCACCATCGAGTTGCTGACCGGGGTTCCGGTTGCAAAGGTCACACCCTTGCCGCCTGTCAGTTCGTCCAGATACTGACACTTTGCAAACATATCGCTGGACTTCTGTGCATCGGTCTGGGCGATACCTGCGATATTTCGCATTTTTGTGTAGAGGAACATATTTTTATAGAAATGTGACTCGTCCACAAACAGACGGTCAACACCCAGTTCCTCAAATGTGACCACATCATCCTTTCTCGTCTGGTCGTTCAGCTTTTGCAGCTTTGCTTCCAGCGTTTTCTTTGTTTTTTCCATCTGCTTGACCGTAAAACTGCGGCTGTCCTCACTCCGGGCATCGGCCAGAGCCAGCGTAATGTCGTCGATCTGACGCTCTACAATGGCTTTTTGCCGTTCCGGGGAGAGCGGCACTCGCTCAAACTGCGAATGACCGATCACGATGGCATCGTAATCGCCAGTTGCAATGCGAGAGCAGAACTGCTTTCGATTGCTGGGTTCAAAGTCCTTTTTCGTTGCCACCAGCACATTGGCATTGGGATAGAGCCGCAGGAAGTCTGCGCCCCACTGCTCTGTAAGGTGGTTCGGCACCACATAGAGGTTTTTCTGCGACAGGCCCAACCTGCGGCTTTCCATGCCGGCAGCAATCATCTGGAAGGTCTTGCCTGCGCCCACACAATGCGCCAACAGCGTATTGTTGCCGTACAGAATGTGCGCCACCGCATTTTTCTGGTGTGGCATCAGAGAGATTTCCGGGGTCATGCCCTCAAAACGGATATGACTGCCATCGTACTCACGGGGCCGAATCGCATTGAAAATCCGATTATAGGTCGCACACAAATCCTCGCGGCGGTCTAAATCCTTGAAAATCCACTGCTTGAACGCTTCCCGAATGGATTCCTGTGCCTGCTGTGCAAGCATGGTTTCCTGCTTATTCAGCACACGGTGGTCGCCATCCGCATCGTGAATCGTATCGTAGATTTTGGTATCGCGGAGATTCAGCGCATCTTCCAGCAGCTTATAGCCGTTGACGCGCAGGGTTCCGTAAGTGTTGGTGACAAGCGGATTGCCGCGATCCAGCGACTTGCCCGAAATGTTCCATGCACCAGAAATTTCGGAATGGGTTGCCCTAATGTCAATCCCGGCATAGTAGTTCGGTGTTTTGAACACTTCTTTCATAAACTGCGTGATGTACTCCGGCTTTACCCAGTTTGCACCAAGCCGCACTTCAATTTCCGAAGCATCCAAATCCTTGGGCTGTACCCGTTTCAGGTAATCCACATTGATTTGATATTCAGCATGGTTTGCCGCAAAGGTTTCTGCTGTGGCCAGTTTTTCACGCACATTGCCGGACAGGTATTCATCCGAGGTTTCCCACTGCTGTGTCACAGGATTTCGGAAAATCGCACCTGCCAGTTCATCCGTGATCTCCTGTTCCGGTTTACCGCAGAGCTGCACCATAAACGGCACATCCACCTTTGCTTTTTCTCCAATGGAAAGTGCCAGGGCTTCGCTTGGCGTGTCCACCGAGGTAACAGGCTCCGGCTTACGGATGGTACGTTTGGTGAAAATATCGGCCAGCCGTTTGAGATTCTTCTCCTCATCCAGAATTTCCAGTGATGCCAGCAGACAATAGCTGCTGTCCTGTCGGAATGCCCGCTTGTTGGCCGTGCTGTTGATCAAACCATACTGCGCCTTAAATGCAGTGTACTGCTGTTTCAGTTCATTCTGTAAAAGCTGTACTTCCGCATCCGAACCATCATGCAGCTGACAATCCAACAGCTTCCGGGTGGTTTCCCGCAGAGCGATCATGCCCAGCACCCGCTCTGCAGTTACGGCAGGCAGTTCCACCTTATTCATAAAGGAATTTTCGCGGTAGTAAATCTGCCCGTCCACGTTCGTGAAGCTGAAATTCTTCACACTTGGGTCTGCCGGAATAGGTTCTTCCTGCACTTCCAGCTCATCATCGGAGATTTCCAGCTCCGTGATGGTAGCCTGGATGTTGCCGACTGCCTCTTTTAACTGCTTAGCAAGGTCTGCTCCCTCGATGGGCTTGACCGTAGTTTCCTGCTTGCCATACTGAGTGCTTTCGGTGGTGATCTCCCCCAGCACCATCTCAGGATGCTGCGCAAAATACTGGTTGATGGAATATCCCTCCGACGTTTCACCGAGATCCACCCAGTCAGCCCGTTCCACCGCTGCACGGTCACGCTTCTGCAAAAACAGAATGTCAGCAACCACGCTCGTGTTGGCATTGCGCTGAAACGCATTGTTCGGCAGACGAATCGCACCGACCAGATCGGCACGGTTAGCAAGGTACTCACGGACAGAAGAATCCTTCTTATCCATCGTACCGCTGGACGTTACCACCGCCACCACACCGCCCGGACGCACAAGGTCAAGGCTCTTGGCGATAAAATAATCGTGGATGAGGAAATTATGGCGGTCATACCGCTTATCCGGCACTTTGTAATTGCCGAAGGGTACGTTGCCCACAACGCAGTCGAAGAAGCTATCCGGGAACTGCATGGTTTCAAAGCCCTGCACCGCAATCTTGTTTTTCTGGTACAACTGCTGTGCAATGCGGCCCGAAATGCTGTCCAGCTCCACACCGTACATCCGAATCTTTTCCATGCTGTCCGGCACCAGACCCATGAAATTGCCGACACCACAGGATGGTTCCAGCACATTGCCTTTGGACAATCCCATATTGCCCAAGGCTTCATACATTGCCTTGATGACCGTAGGAGAAGTGTAAAACGCATTCAGCGTACTAGCACGGGCTTCCTTGTACTCGTCTGCCGTAAGCAGCGATTCCAGTTCAGCGTATTCCTTCGCCCAGTCCGCATTGTTTTCATCAAACGCCTGCGGAATACCGCCCCAGCCCACATACCGGGAAAGAATCTCCTGCTCCTCTGCGGTGGCCTGCCGCTGCTCTGCATCCAGTATTTGCAGCACCTGAATGGCTTCCACGTTGGCTTTATACTTTGTTTTCGGCCCTCCTGCGCCGAGATCATCGTCCGTAATGCGGAAGTTCATAGGCTCCTGTTTGGGCTGTGCTGGCAGTTCTATCGCACCGCTGTCCAGCGGAAGATTGTGCTGCCGCCTTGCATGGTTGACCTCTGCCGGGGTCATAGGCTGCTGCGTCAGCGGTTCAAGGGCTTCCTCTGCCGCTGCGCGGCTAATGGCATCCGTTCGGTTCTGCACATCTGCGATCAACTGCATTTGTTCCGGCGGAAAGTCGGGATTCAGCAGTTCTTCCAACTCGCCACCCGATTCTGCCACCGAATAGATCACATCCATCTGTTCCGGGGAGAAATCCTCGTAGGCCACACCTGCATTGTGCAGAGCAGTAAAGACCGTGGTTTCTACCGCTTCTTCCATCGGAATATCATTCTGCTCATACAGATGCCGAATGTACTCCAGCGGTTCCGTTCGGAAGATCGGATACCGAGCTTCTTTTGCAAGGGTCATGTCCTGCAAGCTGACCGTTCCCTGTTCAAAGTTGACCGAATCCACACGGAACTCTCTATCGTCCAGTTCAACGATGGTATTGACTGGCAGATATTCCTCTCTGCGGAAATACTTTGTCTGCGCATGGGTTCCATCTTCCTGCTGGCCGGACAGATAGACGCTCTCTCCTTGCTTCCAGAGCTTCATTGCCTGTGAAACCCACTGTTCACGCGGAAAACCAGATACCTCAACTTTGCCGAGTGCAGTTTTCTTTTCCAACAGTTTGCTGCCAAGCAGTTCCGAAACGCGCTTTGCATCTTCACCGTAGAACTCAAAGTTTCCGTACTGCTCATAGCCGACCAGTGCATCCGGGTAACGCTCTTTCAGCGCGTTATACTCGTTGGCGGCATCCAGCGGCAGGGGCTGCAGCGTCTGCTTCGAAGGCTTTTCATCTGCAAAAGGCGCATCTTTTTGGGGTTCCTCAACCGCTGCGACGGTTGACTGCTCTTTCGATTGCGTTTCCTGCTCCATGAAGTCAAACATGGACATCTGCCCCTGTTCAGGAACCGCAATCTCAACAGCCCTCTTCTTCTCCGGGAAGATTGTGTACGTTCCCTCAACATACTGGTGCAGGATAGCGAGGGATTCTGCCTTGCGCTCATATTCTTCGGAATCCAGTGGCACAGACAGCAGTGCAGTGTCCATCTGCTCCAGCAGTTCAGCCGACTGTTCGGTGTCGGCCAGTTTTTCGACGAGAGCCTTTCGTCCTTCTTCATGGTAAAGGTCTTGCGGATAAGGCCGCTCCACGTTGTTCGACAGATGGTGATAGAAGCCCATCACCCGCATTGCCATCTGTTCCCGTTCATAGACAGGCATCCGAGAGTAATCTGCCGGCTTCAAATACTCACTGTCACGGATAAGCTGGTCAATTCGGCCTGCAGCCTGATTCCAGTTCAGATGAACGCTTGCATCCGGGTTTCCGTATGGGCCGCGCTCCAAAGCAATGCCCCTGCCATCGTGATCTTCGTGAGAATCATCTGCCCCGCAAAGTGCATGGCTGCTGCCACCGATCCCGTAATGGTCTTTCAGAAAGTCTGCCCGCTCTTTCTTGTCCTCATGATTCAGGAAGAACGAATAGATTGCCAGCCGACTGTCCGAATAATTGCTGCCTCGTGTGAAAAAAGCGTTTATTTCATCTTCCGTGATGAACTTCTTATACTCATTCCAGTGAAAGCCATCCCGCGCCGAGTAGTTTTGATAAGGTTTTGCAAACTGGTGGAACAGCGCCGCCACCTTATCCGGCTTATAAAAGTGCATCCGCATCAGGTCTTTATCTTCGGCATAGGTTTCTCCCAGCGCGGACAATCTCTCATTGAGATCGGTCAAAAAAGCTGCATCGTCCAGCAAGCCTGCCAGCCTGTCCGTCAGTTCCGGGAAACCGCCCCTGAAGATTTCTACATCCTGAAAGACTGCTTCGGCAACGCCATCTGCCAAGTCGCGCTCCATATAAGCCAATGTCTGCGCGTGTTCCTGCAAAGCATTCTGCCTTGCAGCATCCAGAACCGCCTGCGGCGCATACTCGCCCTGCCGGAGCAGTTCATGGATGCGGTTGCTCACATCCTCCCAAGATAAAGACGCATTGGCAATCGTACCGCCCTTTGCCGTGTCACCTGCCGCAATGCGCAGCCTCAAATCATCGAACCAGACAGCATACTTTGCACCGTCAATTTCAAAGCCTTTGCCGCCCGTGCCGTATTCGTTTTTCACGAACTCCGTGTATTCTTCCGGGGTTTTCTCGACCATGAAATTGTAGATCAGACGCAGCTGCCCCTTGCTGCGGTTGCTGCCCGTGCGCAGGATTTCATCGACCACTTCGGGATCAAGTGCAATTTCCTCTGCATACCGCGCCTGGATCGGTGCTTCAATGGCGCGGATCTGCTGTTCCACGGTCGGCAAATCAGGAAAAGAAAAAGCAGAGGCAATTTCTTCCTCTGCTTCGCTCAAATCCTGTTCCGTTGTTGTTTCAGTTAATTGTACACCAATTCCTTCAAAACGATTTCTTCTGCCATCGCCGTCAGGTTGTTCTGGTGTGCCACCCATGCCAGCGGGTCCTTCTCCTTGCTCGGTGCCGGAAACTTCTCGTTCAGGCTGTCCAGCAGGGTTTCCACCCGGCTCTCTGCTACTTCCTCGATCTGTGCCAGATGCTGGTTCAGCCTGCCGCTCATCAGCATACTCTGATACCAGTTCTTGCGGTTCTCTTTCAGGTACGTCCTGCGCAGCATCCCATACTTCCCGATGGTCTGCGGCTCGTCCTTCACGGCCAGATTCGGGAACAGATAATCTCCCTTGCGGTAATACGTCAACTCCATTTTCTTGTCCTCCTTTGGTCGTGTCTTCTTCGGTTTCACGCTTTAATGTGTTAAAGTCTGTATTGGTATTATACAAGCTGTCAACGGATTTTTCAAGCTGCTGCGTGATTTCTTTTTTGTGAATTTTTCGCATCTCGCGGCCAATGTCAAAAAGAACCGCTTCGCACTGCTCCGAAACTGCGTTGCCAAGGAACGACAGCACAGGCAGCTTGTTGAAATCCACGATACGGATAAAGTCATCATCGTCCAGTACATCCATAGGCTCCTGCCCGCAACGGCGGGAAAGCGTATAGAAGATACTGTTGGTCATCAGTTCCCGGAAGCGGACACGGATGTTATCTTCGTCCAGTTCTTCCAGAAAAGTGTCTTTCACCTCATAGGTCAGACCATCCATCGCTTCATCCAGATTGTCGGCGGTCAGCTGCTGTGCCAGTTCCATCAGGGCGGTGTTCATGCTGTCTGTCTGGGATAAACCATAGGTATCTTCCAGATGGTCTAAAATCGTCTGCTCATGCTCGTGGCTGTCCAGATTCCATAAGAGCGGTGTTCTGCCGCCGCGCACCAGATGGGTGTCAGCAATATCGAACACATACCGCAGCTTGGTACGCGGTCCGGTATCATCCAGAAGCGCGATGCCTTTTGCGCCACGGTTGACCCATCGGCTCATTTTCTGATTCCAAAGTTCCAGTTCTGCGCAGGCGGTTGCATCGGACCGCTGTGCGTGGATCAGGAGTGTATCGGTGAACGAATAGCGGTACAGCCGCGCCGCCACATCCAGATAACTCATCCAGTCCTGTGGCGAGTTACTGACATACCGGGCGTTCTGCTGCGCCAATTCTCGAATATCGTTAATCTGTGGCAAGGGTCAAACCTCCTTTATGTTTTCTTTGTCATCGGTGCTTTAGGAAATTCCAAGCTGTACTGTGCGCGGCCCTCTTCGACGCGCATCACAAGGTCAGCGGCGAATGTTTTATCTTTTTTTGCGGAATAAAAGTCTTTTACGTGGGTGCGGCCTTTCTTCAAAAGGTCTACCGCCATCTTCTTGTCCAGCGTTTTTCTCATGTTGGACAAGTATCTGCTTTCTTTCCAGAGGGCAAATTTACAGTTGCGGTCTGCACAACAAAAGCTGAGTTTGCTCTCATGTACAGGGTTTCCGCAGACCGGGCATTTTCCTACGTTTACCTTATTATGATGGGAAGCTGCCGCGACGGTAGGAATCTGCCGGAGGTCGGCCAGCATCTTATCGAGCAATCCGTGGATGCCCTGCATAAAATCATGGGGCTTGATCTCGCCGCGCTCCATCCGCAGCAGGTCATTTTCCCATTCGGCTGTCATACTGGCAGATTTCAGGTAGTCCGGGATATTGTGAATCGCTGCCACACCGTCCTCTGTGGGAATCATCTGCTTGCCCTTGCGCTGCACATAGCCGGAGGATACCAGCTTTTCCAGAATTGCGGCGCGCGTTGCAGGGGTTCCCAGGCCTTTCTTCTCGGTGTCCTTATCAAATTCTTTGTTGCCCGCCGTTTCCATGGCTGACAGCAGGGTATCTTCGGTATAGACTTTCGGCGGTGAAGTAAAGCCCTGCTTTTTCTCTGCCTGTACCACCGGAATAACCATCCCCTGTTCCAGCTTTTTCGGAATCGGCACCTCTTTGTCCTTTTCCGGCTCCACAAACGGAATGGACTTTGCCGTATATCCGGGCTGCAAAATTTCCTTATACTTTGCCGTAAAATTCTGTCCCTGACAGCATACCGTCACCAGCACATCCTCATAGATGAACGACGGCTGCACGGCCTGCACCAGTTTCCAGATGATGAGTGAAAGAATCTTCTGTTTGGTTTCGGACAACTTTTCCTTATTACACTTTGTGCCCTGCATCGTTGGCAGGATCGCATGATGGTCTGTGACCTTGCTGTTGTTGATAACGCAGCTTACGTCTGCCGCCGCGCCATCTAAGGCCAGCACCAGAGATTCCACCGTCTTGCGCATATCCTCGGTCACAAACTGGCTGTCTGTTCTGGGGTATGTCACCAGCTTTTCTTCGTACAATTCCTGCAATTCCTGCAAGGTCTGGCTGGCAGTCATACCGTAATAACGGTTTGCTTCTCGCTGCAAGGTCGTCAGGTCATACAGCTTCGGGGGCTTCTTTTCTACCCTCTTGCGTTCGATGCTGCCAACCACGGCGCACTGCCCATCGCAAGCAGCCTGCATGGTATCGGCATCCTGCTCCTGCGTCATCTGTTCCGATACCGCAACAACCCCCGCGCCGGACAGTTCCACTTTATAATAGGGTTCTTTTACGAAGTTCTGGATTTTAGCCTGCCGCTCCGTCAGCATCGCCAGTGTCGGAGTCTGCACACGGCCAATGGTCTGCTTTCTGCCATACTTTTTCGTAAAAGCACGGGTTCCGTTCATGCCGATCAGCCAATCCGCTTTTGCTCTGCATTCAGAGGCAGCAAACAGATTGTCGTATTCTGCTCCATCTTTCAGGTTTTCAAATCCCTGCTGGATGGCAGCATCCTCCATACTGCTGATCCACAGCCGCTTGACCGGAAGATTGCTGTCGGCTAAGACATATACACGCCGGAAAATTGCTTCGCCCTCGCGCCCTGCATCGCAGGCGTTCACCACATAATCAAATTTCTTGCTGCGGAGCAGTTTGCGCAGGACATTGAACTGCGGTTTCTTGGTACTATGCACCAGCAGTTTCCACTCGGCAGGGAGAATCGGCAAATCCTCAAAGCGCCAGGTTTCATAGCGTTTATCATAGTATTCCGGGGCTGCATATTCTGCCAGATGCCCCAGGCACCAGCTTACCACGCAATCCCCACCTTCCAGATACCCGTCCTCCTGTCGGTATGCACCGATCACCTTGGCTATGGCTCTGGATACATTCGGCTTTTCTGCAATCACCAGATATTTCAAATTTTTCCCTCCTTGCAAAAAACAGGGATAGCCTTTCGACTACCCCTGCATCCTTATGTTACGGTTTTCTTATGTGCCATTTTCGTTGCCGGACTGATTATCCTCGTTCACAGTCGCAAGGCTCTGGTCGGTTTCCAGATTTTCACTCTGCGGCGTTTCTTCTTTCGGCTTCGGCTTATAAATGTAGAAGTAGAAGAAAGCACCTGCACCGCCCAGTGCCGTCACGAATACCAGCAGCAGAATCTTATTCATGCCACCGCTCGATTCCTCTTTCGGTTCTTCGATTTCTACGTCCGGGGTAGGTTCGGGTTTGGTTTCGGGCAGAACTACCGCAGGCGTTTCTTCTTCCTGCTTGCCGTTCCGCTCTTCATCGTCCAGAAACTCCTGCAAATCGTACTCGTCGATCATCGAGAGCATATAGACGTTCTCGCTGTTCCTCGCCCGGTCAATCACCAGAAAGAATGTGTTGCCGCCCTTGGTCTTGACCGTGAAGAACTCCTTGCTGGGGTCATCCACGATATTGTCCTCTACCTCGCCGTTGCCTGCGATGGTGAACGGAATCTTTTCTTCCTCCGTTGGCTCTGCCTCCTCAATCACCTGTGTCGGTTCCTCCGTCACCTCAGTGATGTCCACAAAGGCAAAGGCCGGGGTCGAAAAGCCCACCGCCATCAGCAGGGTCAGAATTGTGCTGGGGATAACAACACCCAGCCTTTTAAGCATCTTTTTCAATCGCTTCCTCCGTTTCTGCTTCTTCCGAAGCGTTGTTTACAGCGGTCAGGAATGTCACATTGCCTGCCTGAATGTTGTCCAGCAGAGCCAACAGTTCGCGCCCTCCCATCTTGGTGCTGCGGATGGCACGGATGATCTCGCTGTCCTCTTCCTTTTTCTGTGCTGCCCGGATGGTTCTCAGCCGTTCTTCCAGTTCCGCGATCTGCTGTTCGGTCTTTTCGGCTTCATCCAGATATTTCTGTAATTTTTTGCCCATCGGCCCTCCTTTCAGTTGATGCGGCCAAAGCCTAAAAAGTGGCTTTGCCAGTAGGTTGAATTGATGCTGGTATAGGAAATGGGGTCGCCGCAGTGGATCATCATGCCATTGCCGACGTAGATTCCAACGTGCGACGCGCCAACGGTGTTATAGGTTTTCTCAAAGAAGATCAGGTCGCCGGGCTGCGCATCCGCAGGAGAAACATAGCTGCACTTCCCACGCAGACCGTTGGCCGTTGTTCGTCCAACGCTCCATCCATTGCCGCAGTTATTGATGACCCAGCAAACGAAGCCAGAGCAGTCAAAACTGGTGCTTGGGGAACTGCCGCCCCACACATACGGCATACCGAGATATTTTTCGGCTTCCTCAATCATCCTTGCGAACTTTTCATTCGAAAGGGCTTCCGAGGGAATGTCGTACTTAAAGCCACCGCCGGAGCCACCAGCACCACCACCTGTGCCGATACTGCCCGTTGTGCCGCCGCTGTAAGTCGGGGAGCCTGCGCCGAACAGTTCGGGGCGGTTGCCGTAGGTCATGTTGTAGGCATCGTACCGCCCGGTCTGCTTCTGGTTCATGTTCTTCCGCGCGATGGTATCGAAGCCCTTATTTTTCAGCAGGACATTGAGAATTTTGTACTCGTACTCCACTTCTTCCTGATAGGTATAGGTTTCCATGCTGATGTTTCCAAAAGCGTCAATCGTTGGCCGAACCCCTACTCTGGTTTCCATGCGAGTGCGAATCTCAATAGTTTCCCACACTTTCAGGAGATACTGCTGCTTGAACAGTTCCTTGATAACAGGCTTGACCTGCCCTCTGGTGAACTGCTCATAAACTGCTGTCAGATGGGAAATCAGCTGATACGGGTCATGGCCGATCTCGTCCAGCTGATAACGATATTCGTCATAGCCCGGATGGGTGGATTCCATCTGCCGAATCTGCTGATCCAGTTCTTTTTCCAGTTCCAGATAATCTTCTTCCGCACCTTTCATGTCGGCATCCTTGCTGGGATATGTCGTTCCCACAAAGGTACTGCCTGTTCCCTGAATCGCTGCACCGCAGCTCGAAAAGGCTCCCAGCATGACCATCACCAGAAGGATGCCAACACCAATACTGACCCACAGGGTTTTATTCTGCACGACGATCTCCTGCACCGCCGCTTTCGCTTTTTCCGTAATGGTGTTGGTTGCCGCTGCTGCCTGCTTGCTGGCGGCAGTTCCGGCTTTCTGGCCACGCTTGGCGGCTGCATAAGCATCCTTATACTGCTTTTTCTGGTAAAACTTCGCACCGACTGTTTTTGATTCACCTCCTGCGGCAGTCGGCGGTGGCTGGGGCTGTTTCTTTTTCAGCGGCGGTTCTGCTGCATTTTCTGCAGTACCGCCCTCGCTCTCGGAGAATTTCAGACGGCTGGATTTCTGATTCTCCCCACCTCTTTTCTCCGCTCTGGCAGATTTTTCTTTGGGCTTTTTTCTGCCTTTGACAAAGTGGTGCAGGCGTTCGGCGGCTTCTTCCGACTTATGGGCAGCTTCCACACTGGAATTGTCCTTTTCTACCTGATGTACTTTCTGATGGGCAAACCCGGTGGCGGTGTCCACTCCTTTCTTGGCCACCTTCTTAACGCCCATCCCCACGCCACGGACGATACCGCCCTTTTCATCCTCAAAAGAAAGTCGGCCCTTCTTTGTGGGCGGCTGCTCTGCATCCGATTCCGCAGGCGCATCCTTTGGCTTGCCCTCCTCCTGATGGGCTTTATAGTAGTCTGCGCTCTGCTTGGCGGTGCTGTGATGCCGGGGTGTTTCCTCCTCCCCATCCCCGGCATCCATGCACCGTTCTTCTTCCACGATAGTTTCTTCATCTGTTTCCTTTTCCGCAGTTTCTTTTGCCGAATCTTCCTTCTCCGGCTTTTCTTCTGCGGTTGCGGACTTCTGTTCCCCGGTGCGGAGGTTTTCATCCACCAGACCGTCTTTGGTCATCTTCTGGACGATTTTATCTCTGCCCCGAAACTTTTTGCCTGCTATGGAAATCACCTTCTTCCGGCTGGAGTCGTCATGCGATCAGGGCTGCGTGGGTTTCCCACTTATCAAGCACCTGTTCCAGTTTCCGGGCAAAGGCGATCAGACGGGCGTTCACTTCCTCACGGTCAAGATAACCGTGGGCTTCCATGTGAAAGCCGTCAGTCAGTTCATCCGCCAGTGTGCCAACGGCATAGAAATCTTCCAGCACCGTATGCACTACCGATTCTTCATCTTGGAAGTTGAGCGGCTCCACCTCATCGAAAGGCGGGCCGGAATCACTTTCGTGCGGCTCCATGTCAGAGTGATGATGAATCTTGCGGCTCAGTCGGTCAAAAATGTTCGGTGTGTTCATGCTTCCTTTTTCTCCTTGTATTTTCCCATCTCATTGGGCTTCGTGGTCATCAGGCTATACAGTTTCAGCGAAGTATCGAACTTATCCTTAAATGGGATAATCGTGTTACCGTAGAACAGCAGTCCCTCGCCCTCGTTGCTATTCGTCACATACGACAGCTGGAACGGCGAAATGTTAAGCTGCTTGGCAAGGATTTGCCGATCGCCGGATGCTTGGTTGAGCATATAAATGAAATCGCTGTTCTCAAAGATATTCTCGATTTCCCGGCTGGCGAGTAAATCCTTGATGTTCTGCGTAATTCCTGTCGGTACACCGCCCCATTTTCGGAATCGCTTCCAGATTTCCACGCTGTATGCTGCGGTCTGTTCCTCTTTCAGCAGGAGGTGGAACTCGTCTATATAGTACCGGGTGTTCTTTTTGCTGTTGCGGTTGACGGTAACACGGTTCCAGACCTGATCCTGGACGATGAGCATACCCAGTTTTTTCAGCTGTTTGCCCAACTCTTTGATGTCGAAACAGATAATTCTGTTATCCAGTTCCACATTGGTCTGATGGTTGAACACACGCAGCGAACCATTGACGTAGATTTCCAGTGCCGTGGCGATACGCTGCGCCTGCCGCTCTTTCTGCTCCCGCAGGCAGTCATACAGATCACCGAGCGTCGGCATATTCTCCGGCTTCGGGTCATTTAGATACTTCTGGTAGACCAGCGGCAGGCAGCGGTCAATGACCGACTTCTCTTCCGGCTCCATGCCATCCCGTGCGCCCATAATCAGTTCGCACAGGGAAAGAATGAAGTCCGATTTCATGCCCAGCGGGTTATCATCGTCCGCATAGTTCAGGTTAATGTCCATCGGGTTGATGTAGTCCTTACTGGTGGACGAAATATGGATAACCTGACCGCCCAATGCTTCCACCAGCGGATAATACTCTCCTTCGGGGTCTGCCACGATAATATCGTCCGTTGTGGTAAAGAACACGTTGGTGATCTCACGCTTTGCACTGAACGACTTACCGCTACCGGGTGTACCGAGGATCAGGCCGTTCGGGTTTTTCAGCTGCTTCCGGTCTGCCATAATCATGTTGTTGGATACCGCGTTCAGACCGTAATAGAGGGAATCCCCCTCCATAAAAAGCTCCTGCGTGGTGAACGGCACAAAGATGGCGGTGGAAGTGGTAGTCAGCGCCCGCTTGATGGGAACGAGGTTATTTGCCAGCGGCAGGCTGCTCATAAGACCCTGCTCCTGCAAATAATCCAGACGGTTCAGAGTGCAGTTGAACTTCTGAGCGATGCCAGCAGTCTGAAACACGGCACTATCCAACTCCTGCTTGGTCTTGGCCGTATTGAGGAACAGCACCGTAACAAGGAACATACGCTCATTACGGCTCTGCAGATCATCCAGAATCTTTTTGGCCTCGCCGCCATAAGTTGCAAGGTCGCTCGGAATAATTTCCATATCATAACCAGACCTCACAGCTTTCTTCTGTTCCTCGATTTTCATACGGTCTAGGTCGGTAATTTTGCCTTTGATCAGTTTGATGGCTTTCAACTGGTCTACCGACTGCACATGGATACTGACCACCAGATTTTTGTCCATATCCAGAAACTCGGCCAGCACCTTATCCGTCAGTTCCGGGGCAAGGATGTTCAGGTAGGATGCTGCACCGTAGGTGTCACCCATCATAAAGTCCTTGCCGCTCTTGAACAGGAAACTGGTCGGAGCGATGAAGTCCTTTGTGGTCATACCGCTCTGCAGGATGCGGTCATAGCTGAAATCGAACTTGTGCTGTTCCTCCTGATGAAAGGTTTCGTACACGATCTGAAGCCGTTCCACGCCGTTCAACGGGTAGGCTTTCACGCCCAGCACCTTGAAATTGTTGAGAATATCGGTTTCGATACGCTCCAGCCGGGGCTTTGCCTCCCGGACACTCTTTGCTTCGATGCTGAACGTGATGTACTTCGTCCGAACCAGACCGTTATTGCCTTTGGCAAGCTGCTGTTTCAGCATCTGCGCATATTCCATACGCACATCATCGAACTGGTCGTGCTGCGGCTCGATCTGGATGACCTTGTTGTACTCGCTCATATCGCTCTTGTGGTTGATGAACGACAACTGAAAGCGGATACTGGCATCGAAGTAGTTGAGGAAGTCGCACCAGCTTTCAAAGATGGTGTTCTTATCCTCGTTCTGTGCCAGCTGGTAGTTAATGTCGTAGAATCGGACGGTTTTGGAATACAGATGTTCCTCCACCCGGCAGATACCGTCGCGCCCCATTTCCAGATATGGAATGGAACGCTGCACAGTCAACCGCTGTTCTTTCTGGTTCTTTTCGGATTTCCGAAAGAACCTCTGGAAGAAGCCGCCCGACTGCGGTTTCTTCTTCGGTTCACTTTTTACCAAGGATGCCTCCTTTCTTCTGGATCGGTGCTGCGGTTTCCAGTTCCCGCTCATACAGGTTTTCGACCTCATAGCGGCGTACCGCAGGACGTTTGAAGCGGACGCTGATGAAATTCGTCAGGATGGTTTCAAGGTGCATCCCGTTTTTCTCGTACAGAGCAAAGAAAAATTCCGGCAGCATCAGAAGCACCATGCCTGCCGCTGCATTGCTGGTCCCCAGCGTATCGCGCATGAGAAAGTAGAACGGAACACCAATTCCTGCCGCGAACCCCATACACACGAGCTGGCGTTTCGTCAGGTTCAGAAAGACCTTGTTCTTCACTTTGGAAAGGTCTTTTGGAATCGTTACATAGGCCATTGATTACCAGAACAGCCAGACCGCCGCCGGGAAACGGCGTTGTCTGCTGTCTTTCCCTTTCATTGGATTTTCCCGGATTTAGTGACTGCCGAAGATCTGTTTGGACAGACTTGCTGTTTTTAAAAGCGAAAAGCAAAGAATTACCGTGTAGGCCATCGTGCCGAACAACGCCGAGTGAATATCCGAAGATACCCGGATGCTGCCGATGAGGGCTGCATAAATCGCCACGCAGACCATCATCAGGAAGGCCTGAAATGCCAAGGCGAACAGACCCCGGAAGTAGTTCGTACCCACATGGCCCCATTCACGGTTACTCATGGTTGCAAATGGGATCGGAGCAAGCGAAGTGTAGAGGTAAATCTCAATCATTCTGCCGTACATGATCACCGTGATAACTATGGACAGAATTTTCAAGCACCAGCTTACAACAAGGGTTTCCAAAGTCAGTGTGACCAGTTCGCCAATTTCCATCGTTGCCATCGCCGCCTGCATCTGCATAGTCAGCGAACTAATATCAATGGCGGTATTGCCACGGATAATGCCGGAGGAAGAATCCACCACCGACTGTCCGATGTCAAATACCGCCATTGCAATATCAAACGTATGACTGACGAGATAGACCGCGATCCACATCTTCACGAAATACTTGAAGAACATCCAGGTATCCACATCGTGCAGATTGTTCCGCTCCGTCAGCATCGAAATCAGCTCATAGCAGAGGATCAGCGTAATGATGATTCCTGCAATAGGAATCACCACCGAATCCGAAATGTTACGGATCATGCTGAAAATGCTGCTGTTCCACCCTTGCGGTGTCTGCCCGACCTGAGCAGCGATCTCACCGGTCTGTTGATTGACCGCCGTGAACATCGTACTCAGGTTGGACTCCACCATGCCGGAAAGAAGTTCCCTCATCCATGTTTCGATTGCTGCGAAAATATTATCGAACAATGGCGGGTTTTCCTCCTATGACTATCAATTAGCCGAAAAGACCAGAGAGCAGCGGGATCAGCTGGGTGCCGATGAGAATGACACCACCACCGGACATAAGCTGTTTTATCCCCAATTAGGTGTAAAACTCTGCTCGATGGCGGGCGGCGGCGT